>Ga0326511_10000590_pt1 | contig 31903 bp, 25 predicted proteins | sample 0_2496_0518_D_FD_203701 | JGI IMG/M metagenome (GOLD analysis project Ga0326511, IMG submission 203701) | Bovine rumen microbial communities from UC Davis, California, United States - 0_2496_0518 | ecosystem: Host-associated > Mammals > Digestive system > Stomach > Rumen | place: USA...
AGCGGTCATGTAGCCCTGCGGCTGGTATGGCGCGTACTGAGGCTGCTGTGGGAGGTAGGGGTTCATGTATGGCATATCGTGTCCTTAACGGAAAAGAGCCGCCTTTCAAGGGGCGGCTCTCGATGTTTCCTGACAACTATTCCATGCTTTGATAGTACGTCTGTTCGGTCTTTCCGTCAAGCGAGAAAATGGGAAGTTCCGAACTTTTTCGAGCTTGCCATGGGACCGGATTCGTGCGTGCGGGTGCATGCTGAGCGGGGAGGATGGACAGAAGAGGCATGCACCCGCATGGGAAAGAAGGTACTAGTTATTGTACTTGAATCCGTGGACAAATGTGCGCGGCATCCGGCTTGTAGAGCTTCGTCTCCTTGTGGAGTCTAGTGAAGGCGGACATGTAGGCTCCTTAGATGCAGAAGCCGATAACTACGCCATTAGCACCATCGGAGTTATAGCTGCCCGCGATGCCGGTGCCGTAGACACAACGGAAGCCGCCGGTCGTATTGGCCGACCGCAGCCACCAACCGCCGACAGAACCTGACTGGTTGTACTTGATTCGGCTGTTCTGATTCGGGAACAGTCCGGAGTAGACTGGGCCGTTCTCCTCATAAGTCGACTCGCCAAAGACTTCACGATGTGACGGAATCCAGAGCTTGTCCTGCGTCACGCAGCCGTCCTTGGTGACCGTCGACTCGCCGGAAACGATGTTGCCCGAGTACTTCGTGACGGACTTAACCGCACTTTGAAGCTCGGACGGTAGCAGCGCAAGGACCGTGTCGTTGAGGTACGTGCGCATCTCGCTGTACTTCCAGCCGCCATACGCGCCCGTGCCTTGGGTATTGGAACTCATGGGCGGGTTCATGCGCTTGGTTGTTGCAAGTATATTCTTGGTCACGAACGTCACCTTGGCCTTGCTGCCAGACGTAAGGTCATCCAGTCCGAAGCCTGCAATCTGGGCATAGACCTTGCCCTCGATGCCAAGGTCGATGAGCTTGGTGTCGCCGACTGCGTACTTGGCCTCGATTTGGGCTTGGGTCATGGCATCAAGCTCCGCCCAGCTCTCGGTAATAGTGTCGAAGCTGCTCAGCGGGTACTTGTCCAGCGTGGTGATGAAGTAGTTCTTCCAATTCGTGTCAGCCTTGTACGTGGCGAGGAGGTCTGACGGGACGTAGATTGCGCCGTTGCCAAGGCTGATGGGCGTGGACGTGAAGGAATTGGTTGAGAAGAGCGTGGTTTTGGACTCGCCGCGCAGAAGCAGGTGAGCTAGCTTTTTATCACCAGAAAAAGCATCATAGCCGATGGCACCTCCACCTAGCATATCCACAACCTCAAGATTTATGCAATTTGTAAAACCACTAGTGTTAACCGTCTTGCACTGAGGAAGCATCACGCTAGTCAAAGCATCATGATATAGAAGACTGTTGCTGCCTACCTTGGTCACGCCATCGTCCTCGAAGCTGGTGAGGGTGTCCGCCACGAGCGCGTCCAGACATGCCTGTTCGCCCATGGTTTCTCTTGTGTTTGCCATTTGGTTTCCTTTCGAGAGGTGGCCGGGCCACATGGACCCGGCCATTGGGTTTACAAGCAGAAGCCGAGCACAACACCCTGAGCGGAGCTGGCTTGGCTGGTGGAGCGCGAGCTGCCGTCACTGTTGACAGCAAGGAAGGCAGTAGGCGTATTAGCTGACCGCAGCCACCAGATGCTAGAATAACCTGACTGGGCGTACTTGACGCGGCTGCTCTGGTTCGGGAACAGCTCACTGTAGTGTTCGCCCTGCGTCTCATGGCCTGTCCCACCGAACACCTCTTGCGCAGAGAGCAGCCAGAGCTTGTCCTGCGTCACACACCCGTCAACGACGAGGGAACCATTGTAATTGCTGCTGTACTTCGTCTCCGTCTTGATTGCCGCCTGAAGCTCTGCCGGGAACTTTGGCAGGATGGTGTCGTTGAGATACGTGCGCATCTCGGAGTACTCCCAGCCGCCATTGCCTCCGGTTCCCTGTGCACCGGAGCTGTTGGACGGATTCATACGATGCTTCGTGGCAAGCAAACCATTGGTCACGAATGTAAGACCCGTCGAGTCGACCTTCGCCACCTGCGCGTAGACCTTGCCCTCGCTGCCCACGTCCAGCAGCTTCGTGTCACCCACGGAGTACTTGTTCGCCGTGCCGTTGTTCGTGGCTGCGATAATGTCAGTCCAAGAGTCTCGGATGGAACTGTAATCCGTGGTCGGGTACTCGGAGAGCGGGATGATGGGGTAGGAACCCCAGTTGGTGTTGGCCTTGTATGTGTCAACGAGAGAGTCTGGGACGAAGACTGCGCCGTTGCCATTAGCGATGGCGGTGTTGTTAAGCGAAGTGCTAACAAGAGAAGCCATTGAAGCTGAGCGAATAATGAGATTCGCAAGCTTTACGTCATTACCAAATGCGTACCCATTAATAGTAACAGCACCAGTTCCAGTTAAATCAACTGTCGTAAGAAGGCTACATTCACTGAATGCCTTTATTCCGATGCTTGTTGCACTTGTTCTGACCGTCTCAAGAGCCTCATGTTTATTGAACGCGAGGTCAGCGACTTTCGTGGCCGTATCACTCACGTAATCCTTCATCGTGCCTTCGACGTACTGGATGACCGCGCTGCGAGAGTCGCGGTACTGGGCGTAGAAGTCCGTGGCCGCGCGGATGTTGGTGAGCGCCTTGTCCCAGCCCGTGAACTCCCAATAGCTCTGACCATCGGGGTTCGTGGGCGTGGAGCCGCTGTAGACCGCCGCGCTCCCCTCCTGCACGCGAGTTGTCTGCAACAGCGTACCTGCGCTGGACGAGGACGTACCGCTGTAGAACCTCACCTGATACGTCGGGATGTAGATGGCCGTGTAGGTCGTGTCACCAGTGATGGGTCCGACTGCCGGATTCCAGCCAGTGGAGGTCTCGCCCTGATACGTCGGGGTTGCGCCGTTGTACGTGGGTGTGGTGCCGTAGGGAACGTTGGTATCCGTCTCAAGCGTCGTGTTGTCCGCGTTCTTCCACGTGACCGTGTAGGTGCGCGTGGTGGCTGTGTAGGCCGCGTACACCGAGCGGTCCGCGCCGACGCCCTGCGTGGCGGTCGGGTCAGCCGTGGACTGGTCGGTGTAGCGGGACCAGCCTGCGAAGGTGTAGCTGTACTGCGCCGTGCTGGTGCGGGTCGGGGTGCCGTCCCATGTGCCGTTGCCGCCGTCCGTGACGGTCTCGGTATGGAGCAGCGTGAGTCCGTCCCAGCTGTAGTACTTGAGCGCGGAGCTGATGTGCTCGTACTGGATGGTCACGTCGGGATAGCGTTCGTTCATCTCCGCGAGCCATGCGCCAGTGATGGTGCCGAGACCCGTGATGGTGCCCTGAACGACCGGCTTGTCGACGTTGATGCCAGCCTCGGTCATACCAGCCATGGTGTCGAGGAAGTCGAAGAAGTCCTCCACGTCCTGAGTGGTGTCGGCAAGCGCGACGAAGCCGAGGATGCGCACGCGGGAGCCTGCGGTCATCTGGGATAGGATGTCCAGAACCGGAATGGCAGAGCCGCTGTTCTCAACGCGCAGCGTGGTGATGGAGCTGTAGTCGCTCCCCTCCATGCTGAAGCTGGTGATACCCGGCTGACTCTGGACCGTGAGGTTCGTGATGGTGTCAGGCAGGGACAGCGTCTTCATGATGCCGCCGACAGGCAGGGAGACGGACGTGACCGCCGTGCCGTCGAGGTACACGTGCTCGACGTTGCTCGCGCCGCTGAAGTCCAGAGCACCGGCAAGTGCCGTGCAGTTGCGGGCGTCGATGGTGCGGAGCAGGGAGTTGTTGCCGACGTAGAGCTGGGTCAGGTTCGGGTTCGTGTATCCGGTAGCGTTGGAGCCGACCCGGATGTCCTGAAGGTTGGTGGCTGCGCGGAAGTCCGCACGACCGACCTTGAGCGGGGACAGGTCGCCGACAGACGCAAGCTGCGGTGCGCTATAGATGTGGATTTCCGAATCGTTGAGCACGTCTATCGGGCAGACAAGGGTTGTGGGCGTCCCATGGGCGGCACGCTCGCTTACCGTGTACGACGCATATCGGATGCTCGCGTAGATGTCCGTGTACGGCGTGACGGTGATGTTCGCCTTCGCGTAGCCGCGAAGCTCGATGATGTTGGCACGTGCGTCGCCAGCGGTCCACTTGGAGTCCATGTATCGGAAGCGGTTGAACAGCCACCACTTGCGCTGCTCCTTCTTGGAGCCTTGCGCCATCTCAAGGTAGGAAGCGGTCGCCGTCTTGCCAGCGGCAGGGGCGATGAGCGGGTTGATGTACTTCTGCCATGCGTCCTCATTGAAGACGGCCTCGGGCCACTTGGCCTGATGGTCCTCGAAGCGCTGCTCAACGATGCTGTAGGACAGGATGCCCTGCGAGCGCAGCGTGCGGTACATCTGGGAAATCTCGACGCCGAATGCGTCGCGGACGTTGCACCAGAGCACGGAGTTCTGGCCGTTGAACACGTTTGCGCCACCAGTGAGATGGTCGGTGTCTTCGAGCGAGTATCCGAAGACGAGAGCGCCCTCGTTGTTTATGCCCAATGAAGTGTCGAAGTCATACGGCTCTGCGACTGCCTTGCGGTCGATGTGCTGCAAGCCGGTGGCCTCGCCACCGGAGAAGCCGATGAAGAGGTTCTTAGCACGGGAGTCGACCATGAGGAACAGCTCGGTGAAGATGTAGTAGAAGATGAAGGAGTCGACTTCTGCGTACTTGCTGAACTCGTTCTTGAACTTCGAGAGACGGTACGCCGCGCTGTCCGTGGTGTACGTGACGTCCTCGGTGACAAGGCGCTCCTCGTAGGTGGTGTCGCCCGTCTCGGGATTCACGACCTCCACGTAGACGACGTGCGTTTCCTGATAGGTCACAGGCTCGGGGAGCGCGTCGCCGGTCGCGCCGTTGCGGTACGTCGAGTAGATGAACGACTGGAACTCCTGAAGCTTGTCGATGTCAACCCACTCGTCGGACGGGAAGCGGGCCTCGTAGTCGTAGCGCCACGTGGCCTTGGTCTCGCCCGTGTCGGGGTCGACGCGAGGGGCCTCGCTGAAGTAGTCAGACAGGAACAGCATGAGGTTCGACGTATTGTTCTGGAACTCCCACGACTCCATCTCGTCCGTGTAGCCATAGGGGGCGGGTGCCCTCTTCGGCAGGTTGAAGTTCATCTTGGAATAGAACGTCGTGGTGTTCTGCGTGGTGTCGTGCCAGAACATCACAATCGGGAATCCGAAGATGCCCTTGCGCACCTTGGCGTTGGCAAGCTCCTCGGGGCGCTTGTACGGGTCCGTGTCGCAAAACAGCTTGACCAGCTCGACGTTGTTCGCGCCCTCGGAGGACGCGACGTCGGCCTTGAGGACGAAGCGGTTGAACGGGATGATGTTCGGCGCGAGCGCGAAGGTGTCCGCATGCTCGCCGGACTGGGTCATCTCGAAGCCGTTCTTGAACTGAAGGTCGAAGTTCTTCACGTCATAGACTGCGGATGACGTGCCCTGAACGTTAATCTGGCATCCGGTGAAGCTGAAGCTCTTGGCCGCGTTCTGCGGGTCGACGTAGTAGCCGGAGACCGTCTTCTTGTCGCCCTTGTACTGCGGCAGCTCCTCGGCCTCGATGACCATGTACGGGAGGTCGCTGGGCAGGTCCTCGATGGTGAGCGAGCCGTACTCGTCGTACACGTGGTTGTGCGCGTAGCGTTCGAGCATCAGCGTGACGTCCTGCGTGTCGGCGACCCAGTTGTTGAGAACCTGCAACCTCGTGAGGTCGTTGTCGTAGACGCGGATGTTGTAGATGTCCGTCGCGCAGCTGTTGTTGCCAATGGTGATGTTCACCGGGGTCTGCTGCTGGAAGTTGTCGTTGTCCGGGTACTGCACGACGCCCGACATGATGCCGTTGATGTAGAGCATCAGCAGGCGGTCCTCGGTGCGCTTCTCGGCCACGAAGGACACGCGGATGTGCTCGTCCTCCTTGTACGACATGGTGACGGTCGACTGCTCTGACTTGAGCATGGCCTGCTGTGCCGTGAGCTTGAAGCCACGGTCGCCGGACCAGCAGCTGATGACCACTGCGTCGTAGTCGTATATGTCGCGCGTGGCGAACTCAAACTCAATCGTCTTGCCCGTGGAGCGGAAGTCGGTTGCGAACGGCTGGAACGGGATGGTCACGCGGGCGTCGTTGGCGACGCGGAGCGCGGTGAAGCCGTCCTCGTCGGTAATCCATCCGTCGCTCACGAAGTTGAAGTCGCTGAGCGTGCAGGAGATGTTGTTCTCCGTGTCCTCCCAAACCTCGGGATGCGCCTCGTTGTTGGAGCGGCCACTGGAGGTCAGGTAGAGCGAGAGGTTCGCCGTCTCGGCGTACACGTCGATGTCGGACGCGGCGACCGTCAGCGTGAAGCTCTTGGTGATGGTGCCGACTGCGATGGTCAGCGTCAGCGAGCCGATGCTGTTGGCGCGATACGACCACGTGTGCTCCGTGCGGTCCATCGTCAGCGAGGACACCTGCTGGCCGTTCGCCGAAAGGACGACCTGAGAGGTCAGGCTGTTCGGCGTGTAGACCGTGTACGGGATTGCGAGCGTCTCGTACTGCGAAGCGGTGGTGTTCGTGTACGGGGACGAGATAATAGGCACGTTGGAGCTGGGGTTGACCACCACGAGGGAGTGCGTGAGCACGTTGGACGTGACGGTCCCGGCGTTGATTGTGGCGGTGAACCACACACGGAGCAGGTGCGCCCCGTGGGTCATGGCAGGGAGCGTGCGCGTCTGCTGGCGACCCGACGTGGTGACCGTCTCGGTGCCGACCTCGGTGCCGTCGACCTCGAAGTGCATGAGCTTGTCGACCGCGCCGACCGGGGTGTAGGTGTAGTCCACGGTCGCGCCTGCGGCGAACGTGCCGCTCGTGTCGAAGGAGCTGCGAACGGAGAGGTCCGCGACGCTGATGGTGAAGGTCTTCACGTTCGACTGGTCGTAGACGTCGGTGATGCGGACCTTGACCTTGCGCGTGCCGACCGTGAGGAACGGCGACACATCGACGGAGACCGTGCCCTGCTCGACGGTGCGCATGATTTTGACCACGTTGTCGACGGTGACGGTGAGCGTTCCGTCGCCCGTGGCAAGCCCGTCCTCGACCGAGGACCACAGCACCGAGAGCACGCACTCGCTGCCCGTGCTGATGGCCGTGGAAATCCATCCGGTCGTGTTCTCGACCGTAAGCTTGGCGTTGACCGTGGAGCCGCCGCCACCGCCCCCTCCCCCGCCGAACGTGGCCGGGATGCCGTTGGTCGAGCGCTCGTCACGGTACGTGACGTAGAGCATCTTCTCGTCCTCGTCGTAGTCGAGGCCAAGGTCGTCGACGTCGATGCTCACGTTCGCAAGGTCCGTCTCAAGCTTGCTGACCTTGGACTTCACGCCGTCCGGGTCGAGCTTGTCGTCGGTGACGGACGCATCCGCAAGCTGCAACGTGTTGACGCTGTTCGGCTTGCGGGCGAACTGCTTGAGACCAGCGATTAGGTTCGCGTGACCACCGGGTTCAAGCACCTCGAAGTGCTTATCCTCGTCTGCCATTACGCCTCCTTCCCCTTGTCGTTTTTCTTGCCCTCGACGACCTCATCCAGTAGCTTGAGGGCGGCGAGGATTGTCTTCGGCTCCTCGTCGGGTTCTGCGCCCCGCTCGCGGGCCATGTCCACAATCGTGGGTACGACTGTGTCAGCCATGGTTCCTCCTAGTCTTGCTCTCCGCGCGAGATGAGCGCGTCAACCTCGCTGTTTGCTATCGACTGCGCGTTCGCCTCTGGGATTGACGTGATTCCGTCAATCTTGCCTGCGAGCACGAGCAGTGCCCCAATCACGTCGTCCGGCACGGGGACGCTGTCCCCGAAGTAGCGATGGACGATGTTCTTGATGGTCTCGACCGTGGTCTCTCCACGAAGCTCGTTCACGTCTGTCATGGTCGCCCCCTAGTTGAGCATCGCGGCTATCTCTGCGTCGGTCACGACGGCAAAGATGTCCGGGTCAAGCTTCTCGAAAGTAACGGCCTCGTCGAGTATCTTCGGCGTGGTCACGGCGTCAGACGCGAGCTTCGCCTCTGTGACGGCGAGGTTGTCAATCTTCGCCGTGGTCACAGACGAGCCGCCGAGAACCCTCGTGGAAACAGCCTCGGTGGCAAGCTTCGGCTCCGTCACGCTGCCGTCTTTGTACTTGAGCGTGGTGAGCGAGTCGTCAGTGACCGTGGTCGTTGCCTCTGGATGGACGTCAAGCCATCCCTCGATGGTGGCAACAATCTCGTCGTCGTAGTCCTTGCCCTCGGTCATGCCGTCCGTGGCGTCGCGCCGTATCACGACAGAGATAGGCTCCGTGCTGTAGATTGCCGCGCCCTTCGTAAGCTCGAAGTAGGCGTCGTCCGTTCGACCGGGATAGGACGCGGCATACTCCTCGTCGAGTACGATGCTCACGACGCCCGCGTTGTAGGTCGCGTCGGCGCGGTAGTAGTGCTGGCCGTCAGGGAGCGTCATCTTGAACTTGGCTGCGAAGCCCGTGTCGGTGAATGGTACGCCTTGGTCGTAGAGCGTCGCTGTCACGGTCGTGCTGTCGTCGTCGCCCTGACGTATGACGATGTACTTGCCACGGTACTTCTTGTCGAGGTTGAGGTCGAAAGCGTAGGTGTTCACGGCACCCCCTTTCAGTAGATGAAACTAGCTATAGTTCGCTGACGTGCAGCAGGTATGTCTTGATGCCGGACTTGCCGACGTTGTCCTTGCCGACGACCAGATACGGCTTGCCCGCCGCTCCGACAAAGGAGGCGCTGTCATGGGCGCTCGGATTGTTTCTCTCGACCACGCTTGTGCCAGTGACGTTGGTCGTCGACTCGCTGATGTCCGAGGGAATCATGGTCGCCCTGAAGCGCGTGCCGACGTCGCCGCCAAGGAACAGGATGTACGACTCGCCCTCCTCTATCGCATAGAGGTCGCAGTAGGTGTTCGTCGGGTTCTCGTACCTCCACGTGCCTGACGCCACGTAGCCGTTGTTGAGGTCGAAGGCAAGCGGCCTGTCGAACGTGAAGATGTTTCCGATTGCCGCCGCTATGTCAGACGGCGCGTTGCTCGCGGGCTGGTGACCCTTGGCTGCGACTGCCCGCATTATGACGTCACAGCCATCCTGAAAATCCGATGCCAGCTCGTCGATTGCAGACTGCACATTGCTCGCGGAAAGACCGGACGTGGCGTTCGCGTAGCTCACGGCAACGGCACCGTCTGCGGTGCCGGATGGTCCGGTTGCACCAGTTGGACCCGTCTCGCCCTTCAGGCCAGAGAAGGCAAGCGCTATCGTCCTCGCTTCCGGCGTGCCGCCGAGAGTCACGGAAACGGACGGCGTTCCGGTTGTCGCATCAGACGTGGCAGTGACGGATGTGATGGTTCCGCTCGGTCCCTGCGGGCCGGTACTGCCAGTGTCGCCCTTCGGTCCTTGCGGGCCGGTGTCACCCGTGTCACCCTTGGGACCCTGTGGGCCGGTGTCACCCGTGTCGCCCTTGGGACCCTGTGGCCCGGTTGCCCCCGTGTCCCCTTTCGGTCCCTGCGGTCCAGTGTCACCCGTATCACCCTTGGGGCCTTGCGGACCAGTGTCTCCCGTGTCGCCCTTGGGTCCTTGCGGACCAGTGGCCCCGGTATCACCTTTTGGACCCTGTGACCCAGTCTCTCCCTGAGCGCCAGTGTCGCCCTTCGGTCCTGCCTCTCCTTGCAGGCCCTGCGGACCCATCTCGCCCTGCGGGCCTTGAGGTCCCTGAGCACCAGTGTCACCCTTTGGCCCCTGCGGGCCTTGAGGACCGCGCTCGCCTCTCGGTCCCTGTGCGCCCGTGTCGCCTTTGGGACCCTGCGGACCTGTGCTTCCGGTGTCGCCCTTCGGCCCTACTTCGCCTTGCGGGCCAGCGTCTCCCGTGTCGCCCTTCGGTCCCTGCGGTCCGGTCTCGCCGACTGGACCCTGCTCGCCCTGTGGGCCTTCTGCACCGTCAAGGACAAGGAAGGTCTGGTCAATGATGCCATCGACGCCCATGTGATGGGTCGTGATTTCATGGCCTCCCTCGACCTCGCTCACGTCGATGGTCGGAGAGTACGCAGAGCCGACAAACTCGCCAGCAGCAGAAAGCGTGTGCTTTCGGGTGCTCGTGCTCGCGGTTAGGGCGGCGCGGTCCTTCGGCTTCTTTGCCGTGAGCTTTGCCCTAACCATGCTCGATGACCTCCTCATGGAGGTTGCGCCCGAAGCTGATGGTCGCTATGTCGGTGTCGTCACGGAAGCCGTTGGCGTCGACGTAGTTGAGCTGCATCTCCACTTCGCGGTTTTCGAGGAACATCGCCGACTGGCTCTGCGTGAGGGTCACGTCGATGCTCGCGGTGTTGCCGCTGATGTCGAAGCGGGTGAAGTCGGCTGACGGGATGTTGAGCGTCCTCGACCCCTGCTTGAGAGTGAGGACTACCGTCATGCCAGTGAGGTTGACGCCAGTGACCTCAAGCGTGATTGTGGGCGTCGTGTATCTGTCTGCCATGCTCAGCCTCCATGGATGGGCAAAAGAAAGAGGCCCACCCGCTCTGTCGCGGATGGGCCTCTGCCATTCTGTTTCGGGACAAGTGTCCCATGCAGTCAATTATAGCACTAGTCTGCGAACTTGTGTTCGCGGATATAGTCACGGATTGCGTTGATGTGGCCGCGCAGGGTCTCGTCGACCACGAAGAAGGACTCCTTCGTGTTAGTGTCGATGAGGTCGCCCGTCTCATCGTCCACCGTGTCGTAGGTGAAGCTGATGCGGTCGCCGCCGTTGACGTTCAGTGCCATGAAGCTGGAAAGCTGTTTCACGGTTCCTCCTTATGCTGCACGCTCTTCGTCGTACATTTGTTCTAGCTCTGCTATGGGGTCATTGTAGACGCTCTCCGTCTGCTCGGCTATCGACTCGGCAGTAACCTCACTCGGAACATACGTGTTCCAGTCCTCAAGTCGTTGGTTGACGAAGTCGGACTGGACCGCCTTAATTTCCCAGTCAAAGGAAAGATTAGGGGTCCCCTCAACGACGAAATAGTCGGCATTCTTCTTGCTGACCCACAAATCACCTTGGCCGCATTTCTGTAAAAAGACCTTGTATCCGATGCCGCACTGCACCGTCTCAGCAAACACGGCGTCTATGGAGACAATCGCCTCGCCGCTTTCATCCAGAGACGCGCTGCCCATGTCTCCGAACATTGGTGTCGGCGTCTCGTAGCAGGAAAGTACCCTCTTTCCGTAGCTTTCTGTTTCTACAACTCGGTTTTTTCCGCCATATGCATTAATAGTGCCATTTATTGTAACGGTACTATTTGAAGAACCTATATTTACACTTGCTCCAGAAGAACTGGACGTCTGGATTCTAATATACTTTCCTTCAATATAAACATATCCATTTGGTATGCCGGTAGTGTTCGTTTTTGAATCAGCAATAATATCAACATATCCAGTGCTATTCGTTTCAGAAAGCATGACTTGAGCAATTGGGTTATACGTCGACGTATTTTGGTCACCCGCAGCCAAAATCAATCTTTGCGCAGGATTAGGTACAGATATAATACCGTCTTTATTGTAGCCGGATGTATTGAGAGGCGGCTTTATCAGTATATAGGAGCCTTCACCAGTTGCATCAGTACGATAAATTTTCAAATAGGAATACATCGGACTGTTGTAACTAGCATATTGTCTTCCTGCTGATAGCTCAACAACAGTTTTATCGTTCTGGCTATTTGTTGAAACAAGTCTATTTGCTGCAATCTCATTGTTATCCAAGTCAAAATAGACTTGTCTACTAACCGACTGTATTTTTCCGGCAGTAATGAGATTAGCAATTATGGACCCTTCTTTCATGACAAGCATGCTGTTGTCGAGGTCCCAATAGTTGCCAGTGGTCGAATCGACCTTGTGCTTGGCATCCTGAATCTTACCGGTGATGATATTGTCGGCAAGGAGTACTTCAGTTGCTATGTGGCCCGAATCAAAGACGCTCTTCCAGTTCCAGTCGTCGATGCCGCTAAATTGGTCCTTACGACTGTTAGCTATGCGAATGGAACCGTTTTTGATTTGGACAACGGAAGAAGCCTCCCTGCCTACCAGAGGGTCAGAGACAGCAACGTTGTATACGATTAGCCCCTCACCCGGAACAATATATGTATACCCACCGCCTGCGTTAATTTGTGCGTTGAGACGGTCAATGAAGTTCTGAACGTATTCGGCTGTCCCCAAGTCCTCAACTGTCTTGTTCGTCGAATACAGGCTGTTGCTGAGATACGTAATGCTCTTGTCAAGGGTGCTGGCAAGCTTCGAGACGGTATTCGTAAAGTTATCCCTCAGCTGACCTATGGTCAGCTCGGTAGTGGTCTCGGGCGAAAGCTCGTCGACTTCTATCTTGATTACGCGGCCCTGCACGCGCAGGGGCACGTCAGGGTTGAATCCGTAGTCCACAATCTGCACTTCGTCGCCCAAGGCAACGCCTTGAACATCCATGCCTGCCTGCGCAAGCTGTAGGACATTCGCTTCATAGGTGACACCGGGGCGCGTATGGTTATGCAGGTCTTCCTGCGCTACTTTAAGAAGAAGCTCTGGGTCATCTTCGTCATAGTTAACGGCGACAGTCGGATAGACCCATGTTCCCGCGCTGTTCATGCGTCGAAACACAAGAGCTGATTCGGCATCCTCAATGTAATATGGTCCGGGAACGCCTTCTTCGACACTCGTCTCCTCAGTAATGTCGAGAGGCCAGTCAAACTCGGTCTTCCTGTCGTAGGCGTACTCCTTGCCGTTCTTTCTCTTACCCAAAGGCGCGACGCGGCAATAGTACGGTCCGGGGTCGGGCGTGCGCTTGATGCTTGTTAGGTCCTCGCTCCAGTCGAAGCGACGCAACGCAGTCTTGCTTCCGACGTGTTCCATCAGGTTCAGATAACGCTCGATATAGAACGGCGTCGTAAGGTCGTAATCCGGGTCAGCAACCGCAGTCACCAAGATTGTAGCGTCGACTTCACATCCCATGCATTCAACTGCCTTGGAAAGTTTTGACCACGCGGACTCATAGATGAACACTGCTCCTGTTCCATCGGGGACGTTCGGAGCAGTGCAAGTTCCAGCAGTCCAGCTTGTCCGCTGACAAACAAGCATGGCAACAGCACCAGCTGCTTTTGGTGCCTCGCCGTAGCCAATCTCAGTGTGGGTATGGGTGTAGGTCATGGTCAGGTCGTACTGAAGCGACCATACAAGATGATACGTACCAAGCGCAGTCTTGCCGGACGAATGCTCCTCATCAATCTCAGTTACGACCCATTCGCGCCACTTGCCCGTGTCATCTACGGTGAGGGCACGCCATCCCTCTTGGAGACGGCGCGTCGTCACCAAGACCAGCGAATGCTCGCCATTGATTTCCTCAGTACGAACGCGAGAGAAAATCTCATCAGGAGCAATCTCGTCAAGAGGAATCATATTGCGGTCAAAGAGAATGACTCGCTCGGTTGCATAGGACATTTATAGGCTCCTCTCCTGCCACGTAAGCGTAGCTGTCCCGGTGCCCTCATCCATGCGAACGGTGTGTGGGCCGGGAGACAGCACGGGCCAATCGGAGTCGAGCGTAATCATCGCAACTGCACCCGCAACGCTCGCTGAGCGCGTGATGCCATCAATGACGACAGCACGCGAGGAGCTGCTGCCTGTAGCTATGTGCGCGAAGTCTCCCTCGTCAAACCGAACACCCCAAACAGTTGACCCACTGCTGCGAGTTGCATAGGTTGCCTCGACCTTTGCCTTGGCGGGGAGGTTGCCGTTCACAAGGAACGACGCACTCCCGCCGCTGGGTATGTTGACGGAACGCATCTCGCTATAACGCCACGGGCTATTGGCTATGAACTCAAGCTCCAGATAGCCAATACCCGTGCCGCCAATGCGGTCGCCTTCCGTGATGCTGTTGAGATGCGCCATATAGTACTCGTCTGGATGCGTGCGCACGACCAGCTTGATTTCGCCATGCGTCATGAGGTAGGTCACGAGGACGTCGCGCATCGTCTCGAAGTCTTCCCACTTCTTCTCAAAGAGGCGGCATTCCAGTGTGATGGTGCGCGACTCGTATGTGATGCCGCGCAGTATCTCGCCATCACGACCGGGAACGGTGACGGTGTCGGGCTTCGCGGCGGGCGGGTCGTCATGGACCCGCTCCACCACGATGTTCATGTCTTCGAGCACGAGGTCGCCGCATATGGTCTTTGACAGTGGCGCTCTGGTTCCAAGGTCCATTTAGCCCAGCCTTCCTGCGAGCTGCCTCGCTGCCTGTGCCGCCATCTCCTGCGACATGACCCTCGCAAGGCGGTCTATATCCGCATCATTGCGGAAGCTCACGTCGGAGAGATTCATGTTCAGCGTCACGTTGATTGCAGGAGCCGTGTTCGTCTCGACGATTGAGCCAAGCGACTTTGTGCGGTTCTTACCGATGGTATCAAGAGCCTCGTAAGCCGCATCAACCGTAAGCGTCGGGTCGAACCCGTCTTCCATAATGCGGGCCATCTTTTCGGCCTGCCGCGCAAGGTCGTGCTCACGGTCACGCATCCCATCAATGATGTTCTGAACGAGGTCGCCGCCCCACTTGTCATCGTCAGCAAGCGGTCCCTTATCAGGAACCGAATGATGCAGATACATATACGCAGAATTGGCAACGCTAAGTGCCGCATTACCAACATCTGTCATCTTGCTCCAAATGCCAGAAACGAAGCTCGTCACAAAGTCAGAACCCCACGTAAAGCTGAATGCGGAAAGCCCCTCTACAGGACCACTAGCTTTGTCAGCAATATCGGTAGCCGCAGCAGAGACGTTATGACCGCCCTTTGAAATACCTGTTACTAAGCTTTCCGGCGCTTTAGCACCATAGCTTCCATACATGCGGTCAAGATTCGTGAGCTTCTGCTCGGTATGCTGGTTGAGCGTCTCGTTCTTCTCGTCTGCCGTGCGGATGTTGGCGTCACCCATTTCTTGCATGCGCTTTTCCATGCCAGAAAGGTAACGCGAATGGGCTTGCGAGATTTTCGCGTCGCCCATGTCTTGCGTCCTGTAAAGGTCCTGAATCTTCTTTTCCTGAGCTTTGCCTTCGGCATCATTTCCAGCCTTTATCTGGTTGTACTTTGCCGTCTGCGCTGCCTTCAGCTGCTGAAGCTCCTTGGTCTGTGCGGCCTTCATGGCCTCAAGAGACGCCGTCTGACTATCCTTCATGGCCTGAAGCTGGTCGCTCTGCGCTTGCTTCAGGGATTCCAATTGCGCGGTCTGCGACTCCTTCATGGCCTCAAGTTGGGCAGTCTGAGCTTCCTTCATTGCCTCCAGACGCGCTGTATGATTTTCCTTGAGCTTTTCCAAGAGTCCGTCAAGGCGCTCCTTCTCAGCCTCGTATTCAGCAGTATTTGCATCCTTGATGGCCTGAAGCTGCTCCTCACGCTGTGCCTTATATGCGGCAACCTCGTCGTCGTACTGTTCCTTGAGAATAGCCTTGCGCTCGTCAAGCTCTGTCTTAAGGGAGTCCTTCTGGTCCTGCAAGCGCTCTATCTCGGCGTTGCGTGCGTCCTCGTTACGCTGGGCATCAAGCTCCTGAAGGTAGTCATTAAGTGCCTGCTGGGCCTCCTCACGAGTACGCCGCGTCCTTGCGTCGGCAACAGCCTGCTCAAGCTCGGCTTTTTTCTCCTCTTGGTTGCGAGTCTCGATTGCCTTCTTTTCGGCCTCGGTCTCGCCCTTGAGAGCCTTGATGCGCTCGTCGATGTCGTCTGTGCGGGAACCGTACTCCTGCTCAAGCAGCTTGAGTCGCGCCTTGTACTCGCGCTCCATCTGCTTGAGCTTTGCATCCGTTGCCTTTTGGAAAGCCTTTACCTCTGCATCCTGACTTTTCTTTAGCGCGTCAAGCTGCTTGTCATAGGCTTTCTTGCGAGCGTCGTACTCTTTGTCCAGCTTCTTCTTTAATGCGTCGTACTGCTTGTCATAGGTTTTCTTGGCTTCGTTGTACTGCTTATCAAAAGCTTTTTGCTGCGCTTTGTACTGGTTGTCGAACGCCCTCTGTTGAGCACGATACTGTGCGTCATAACCATGCTGAGCAGCCTTGTATGTTGCGTCGAGAGCAGCCTTGCGCTCATTGTATTCGACCTGCGCATCAGCCTTGTACGCCTCGGCACGCGCCTTGTTAGCAGCCTTGGAAGACGCCTCAAGCTCCTCCGCAATCGTTGATGCGTCATTTGCGCCGGAGCGCAGCCCTTCGATAGCTTGCTTAACGCGCTCAAGGGCGCTTATGGAGCCGTCGCCAGCATTGTTGAAAGCCTCGACAATAGTCCTAAGCTCAGAGTCAGTGAAGTCTCCGTAGTTGGAGAGACTGTCACCTGTTGCCAAGAAGGCATCCTCGACACGTGCGACTTGGTCGCCAAGGTCGCCCATGCCACTAACGGATTCCTTCATCTTGCTTTTGAGCGCTTCTATTTCCTGTTCAAGCTGTTGTGCTTGTGCTGCAAGTCCGTCGTATGCGCCGGTCGCAGAATTGGCTGTGTCGCGCATGTCGGTGAACCACTGACCTTGTTCACGTGACGAATCGCCCAGCTTCGACTGAACTTCGTCAAGCAACTTCTGCTTTTCGGCAAGTGCCTGAGCAGCATCTCCGTAATCTTCAAGATGCTGCGCGGATTCGGTGGCATCCTTCCATCCTTGAGCCATGTTGCGAAGGGCTTCGGTGGTCGTGTCAAGAACACCGCTCTCTCCGTCAAGGACCTGCACATTGTTGCCGGTGAGGTTGTTGAACGTCTCGACGGCTGCGTTTAGTTCGTTCTGTTCTTCGGTCGTAAGACCAGTCTTACCCGACAGTTCGGTAATCTTGTCAACCATCATGTCGACGGTTGCTTCGCTTGCACCTATTCCGCTCCAAGCATCTTGCATCTTACTGGCAAGATTTGCCTGTGCTTCCGTTGCTTCCTCAAGAGCTGTCTTCAGCTCGCCGACCGAGCGGGCAGATTCCTGTGCACCCGCCACGTACTCATCGTAGCCAGCCGTAGCTGCCTGTGTCGCAGTGGTAAGACCAATGGTTGCCTGCTGGAACTGCTCTTGCTTTTCGGAATAATCGTTTATGGCACTAATTGCAAGACCAAAAGCAACAGCAACTGCCGCTATAGCAGCTATCATTGGGCCGTTGAATAGAGATACAAGATTTACCCCTTGCTCAGCCGCTCCCATGAGAGCGCCTTCTACCCCTGTAATCTTTACAATAAAATCACCTATTGATGCGGCCTGAGAAAAAGACGCGATGGCTCCACCTATGCCTTTACCAAATACAGTAAGCATCGGATTAAGTGCAGAAAATGCGATGCCAGCTGCCCCTAACGTCACAACCAGTTCCTTAATTGGCTGCGGCATAGCATTAAGCGCATCGGTAACTATACCCATAATACTAGCTGCTGCATTCATAAACGGAATCATGCCGTCACCAAGAGCCGCAGCAAGATTTTCGGCATTGTTCTTCATAATTTGAAGCGCACCCGAGAAGCCTTTCGACTTCTCGCCTGCCTCAATAGCTGCGTCTCCCGCTTGTCCCCACTGGTCACTGATGCCGTTCCATGCGTCACGCGACATGGCAAGCGCATCATCAAGATTGCCGATGGTTTGCGTCAGGGCCAACAGCGTCTGCTGCTGACGGACGCCAGTGATGCCCATATTCTCAAGGGCGGCAACAGCAGACTCGTCGGAATCCTTGAGGGTCTTGAGGCCGTCAATGAACGCACGCAATGTCTCGGTTGGGCTGTCCTTCCAAGACTGCTTGAACTCCTCTGCGCTCATGCTTGCAATGGCTGCAAACTGCTTGAGGTCTGAACCTCCATTTGCAACAGCCTGTTCAATACCAGACACAGTGTTCGATATTGCCGTTGCGGCTGCTTCTGAACGCTGTCCAGTTGCTGCGATTGCTGCGGACCATCCAAGGATTTCGTCGCCAGAAAAGCTTGCTGTTGCAGCAACCGCGCCAAAGCGCTGTGCGACCGCCATAATAGAGGACTCCTGCGCGGGCATGTTGTTGCCGAGGCGCACGAGTGCATCAGCAAAGCCTTGCGTCCCCTCGATGTCAAGTCCGAGAACGTTGGAAATCTGACCGAGCTTCAACGCGACGGTCTCAGCATCAAGGTCCGTAGCTATATCAAGAGATGAAGTAATTTTTCCAAATTTCTCAAGGTTTTCTACAGCTACACCAAGCTGTCCGCCAAGAGCCTGCATCTCAAGCATTTGGTCCGCGCTTGTGATGCTGTGCTGCGAATATTCAATTGCTGCATCACGAAGGCGCTTAAAATCCTCTTCAGTTCCGTTGACGGTCTTGCGCATATCACGATAAGCGGAGTCAATCTGGTCGGACGCTTGCACTATCTCGGATGCCATACGGCGTGCAGCTTGTGCCACACGGTCGACGACCTGCATAAAAGCTGCTTCGTCAATCTTTGGGGTGGCATTCGTATTGCCGACATTACGCGCCTCTACACCCAGCTCGTGAAGACGAGCTTCATCCTGTTGAATAGCAACCGAATGTTCTTGTACGCGACGAGTGTTTTCTTCAACTTCAAGGTGATTAAAAGCTGCATCGCCCGTTGCTGCAATTGCGGCACGACGCTGCTTTAATTCATCGAGAGATTGGTTGAGTTCATCGACCCTTTGTTTATCTTCAGGCGTAACAATCTTGATGCTGTCACGTTCTTTAGTTAGTTCATCAATTCTCTTGTTAACATCGATAAGCGAATTTTTCCAACGGTCAACTTCTTCTTTAGCCTTGTTATACGCCTCGTCAGCCTTACCAGCTGCAAGCGCAGCTCGGTCTACCTTATCGGAAGGTATTGCATTAAGTTCAGCCTTCATTGCGTCAATATGAGCAACAGTCGCTTGGACAACCTCATCAAAAGCAGCCGTGCGCATGCGCAAAGTTTCACTATTAGTTGGGTCTTTTTTAGCAGCCTCACTAAGAGCCTTGTATCGTTTCTCTGCATCAGTTAAGGAGTCTGCTGCTTGCTTGACACCGTCTTTAAACTTGGCGAGACCATCAGCATTAAATGTGCCGTTAGATATTGCTTCCAGAGCCTTTTTTAATCCGTCAACAGCAGAGAGGTCTACCTCTGGCTTAATGTTTATTTCTGCAAGCTGTTTTACAGCATCTTTGGCAAGTTCAAGGTCTTGTACTTTTCCGCGAAGTTCCGTTGCTTGGACAAACTTGTCCATTTCTTCTTTTGCAGCAGATTCAGATTCTTTTACGCGCATCATGCCACTGGCAAGCAACAGACTTTGCTCATAAAGGCGTTTATATTCAGTATCGTCCCTATATGCCTCGGGGTCTTTACCTTTAATGGCTTTCATTCTAGCTGCAACATCATTAAGCATCGCTTGATATGTTTGAACAGCTGTTGCCTGATTACGCCATTCTTCAGTAGATTCTTCCAAACCTTCATTGAGGTATCGCATCGACTTTGACAAAGCTATAACTTCAGCGTCATCATATTTAGCAATCTGCTGCTGGAGTGTTTCGACTTTCTGCTTAGCAGCAGTAACTGCATCAGAATATGCTTTTAACCCCTCTGTTTGAAGAGCTTGATTGCTACGCTCCTTATCGTGAGATATTGCCTGCAAAACATTTTCAAGGCTTTTCTTCGCGTCTGAACCACGTTCAGTTATTTCGCTAAGTTTTTGCTCAAGTTCAACCATTCCCTTTGCAACAGTTGAAACCTTGGCAAGTCTCTCCATTTCATCAACAAGCGATTTTATTTTTGCTTCCGCTTTTGCAGTTTCAGCTTCAAGGTCAGTAAATTGCGCGACCTCATTTGCAATGTTTAGTTCCTTTTTCGCATCAATCCAAGCAGCTTTTGCGGCCTCAAACTCCGCAATCATTTTGCCAGCTTGTTCTTCAGATGTAGCACCTGCTGCAACTATATCCTTTAATCCATCAACCAATGAGTCAATATCAACGTCGTTTTTATCAAACTTAAATGTAACGCCAGAAAGTGTAGTAAATGAATCTCGCGCTTTGATAAATGACTCTTGCAGCTTATCCATTTCTTGCCGAGCTTTAACAATCTTTTGAGATAGTTCCGCTCGACTTGTATCGCTACGCGACTTCGCAAAAGCTTCTTGGTATGCTTCAACGCTAAAAGCAAGTGTCGAATATGATTCCTGAAGATTTTCGACATTCTTCTTAAATGTCTCAATAGCCGCATCACTAGCCCTAAAGCTTTCTGGCACGGCTTGCATCTCTTGAACCATCTGTTCAATATTAGTTGTAATAGTCCAATCTTTGCCAAGCTTGACTGACTCTAATCGTGCTGCTTCAGATGAAAGATTGCTAAGCTCTGTATATGAAGTTGCCAATGATTTTGTCAACTCATTGTAATAATCACGTGCTTGCGCAGCTTTCATTTGGACATTGTCCCATCCAGCTGCCATTTCGCGTATGGTTTGCGATGCCCCTTCTGGAATTTTATCTCCAACTTGCTGCATCGCTCGATTGAGGTCAACAAGTCGAGTTGCTGCGTTTGACGCTTGCTCTGCAAACGCACCAACCTGAAGTTGAGCAGCCTTAATGCTTGTGGGGTCCATCTTCAAGGCATCGCTCAGCTTTTTTAATCCAGACTGCGTACCTGCAATTGCCTGATTTGCAGTACGAAGGGCCTGACTTAGCTTGGAGGTATCACCGCCAATGCGAATTGTCAGGCCGCGATAGGACTCAGCCATTACGGCACCCCCCATATTATTGAATAAAACTACATAGGCGCACCAGCCCAAGCAGTAATCTCACTCCAAGTCGCCTCGCGCGGGCCGTCGTCAGCCTCACCAGAACGGGCGTATGCTTGAAGGGTTAACACCAGCTCGCCCCAGCCCATCTCAAGGATGTCATCACGAGTCAGTCCGATACCGAGCGCCGAGTTGCATATTGACGTATAGGGCAGCGCGTCCTTCTTTTTGCTGCCCTTCTTCTTCGCTGGTTTACTCGGAGGCAGCGGCTCCGGCTCGAAATAAGCCCCGGTTCATCTCTTCGTAGACCATGTTCGAGACCTCGCGCATGTCAGGCTCCCAGTCGGAGACCGACTCTGACCACGTGTTGAAGATGGGAATAGGGTCGCGCTTGACGCCGTTCTTTTTGTCAATCTCGGCCTGCGTGCGAAGCATGGCCCAGAGGGCGCGAAGCTCTGCCTGCCAGTTGTCGGTGGTGTAGTCCACGACGATGGCCTCGATGTTGCCATCGTCGTCGAACTTCAGCCCGAGCGAGTCCTCTCCGACGACCCTCTTGCCGAACACGTCGGCAATCATGTCCCCCGTGACGCGGGGATACTTGTCGTTGTAAAAAGCCTGCTCGTAGATGACCAGCGTGCGTGCAGTGCAGCGAAACTCAAGCTCGCCGTTGCCGAAGTCGATGGTTGGCAAGGTGCGTCCTCCTTAGATGACGGGTAAAAAGCGCACAAAGAAAAGCCCGTTCCCCCATTTCGGGGAAACGGGCTGTCGCTGCATGCGCTCTTCAATTGTAAGGGGTGCCGGTTAGTTGCCCGAAGGAGCAGCAACGCCGGGCTGAGGCGGCTTGACATAGAACTTGTCGAACGCGGCGTGGGTGTCGCCAGCGTTGGTGCAGTAGCCGCCAAGGACCGGGAGAAGCTCGCCGTCGACCGTGAACTTCTTGCCAATGGCCGTACCCTCAAGGGTGAGGGTGTCAGGGTCAGTGGAGTCCGTGGTGGTGTTGTGCTCCTCGGACGGACGGTTGAGGGTGCAGCCGTACTTGATGCCGCGAAGGACGTTGCCGTCGCCCTCGACCTGATAGCCCATGGCAAAGGTCTTGTGGTCGGCGTTGACAGGCTCGATGAACAGGCCGGAGACATCGTCGACGATGTAGCCGAGAATGTCCTGCTTGGCAGCGTCGGTCATGTCGGCAAGCTCGATGGAGAACTCGTCGGACGCAGCGCCGGTGGTCATGTAGTAGCCCATGTTGTCGGCATAGAAGGTATTGGAGCTGTTCTGCGGCGAGAAGCTAATTTGGACGGCACCAGCAAGGTCGGTCCAAGTGCTGGAAATGACGCCATCCGTCTCGATAGCGTATACAACGTGGGATGCGCCAAAGCGCACCTTGTTAGTGGTAGAGGCCATATTTAGGCTCCCTCCTCAGTGAGTGTGAACGTGAAAGTATGCATCATGCAGTTCTCGCTTTCGAGCCACATATCACGATGCCTATACGTCCCCAAAGTCGAAACGGCCTCCTCAAAGGCAGTCACAAGCTCGGGGTCGTTCTCCCGAATATAAAGCTCCGCTTTATAGCGGGGCATAAGATAATAGTTATCATTGTCAGCGTGAAACTCGCCCTTTTTATCACGGGAATACACAAACCAAGGCAGCGAAGGTACTTCACCGAACGGCCATGCATCTTTAGTCCCGGGCAACCCTGTCAAGCTAGACAATGTGGAGAAGACCAGAGCCTCTTCGGTCATATCCCCTCCTTAAAGCGCATTATCAATGGCGTCTCCCGCCGCTTCTACTGCGGCATCAAACGTTGCTGGAACGACTTCTCCTGCAATATCAAGAACAGGATTAACCCTTCCACCACCAATACGCGCGTGTCCATTTTCAAGAAGGTGGGTAAGTCCCGCCATCTTTGGACTGCCAACCTCGCCAGCCGGATGAATTGCGTCAGTGCTTATCATGTGACTGCGAATAGATTTGGCATACTTACCAGATGTAATTGTTTCTCCGTGGCGCTTGTATTCATGCTGACCAATACGCTCTTTAGCATGCTTGCGCCAAAGCTTTGCTCCTGTACGCACGCCAATCCTTACGCCTTGTACTGCGCCAAGACCGCCAGCCGTTGTCACTTCTGAAAATATGTCTTCTATTGCAGCTGCAAACTGGTCAACATCTATCTCTTTGGCCATTTTTACATCTCCGGCCTCTGATTTCCAACACGCTGACCAATTGTCAGCATGCGCATTTCTCCAGCACCAGTTGAGTAGAGAATTTCATATTCTTCTTCTTCATAGATGCAACGGTCTTCGCTTTGATAATCAATAGCGCGTACTTGCAGCATATGCTCGTTACGAATACCAACATCAGTGGGAGCGTTGTCGTTTGCCATACGCACTTCACTTGAGCGCAAATGCGACATGGCCATGATGCCGATGGTGTACTCGTTGCAGAAGATTTCCCGCTTCTCCGGCTCGCCGTAGTGCCAGCCGCCCTCTTCGTCCTGATACTTCTCAGCGGGCGTGAGGAGCGTCACGGTCCTGTTCCAACGCGACATCAGCCGTCACCGTCCTCGCCCGAGGAGTCGGGGGCATCCTCGCCCTCCGGCTCCTCGGGGAACAGGTATTCGTTGGCCTTGCTGTTGAGCAGGTCGCACAGGGTGCGCTCGTAGGCCGCTATGAACTGCGGTCGCTCGGTCGCGTTGTCCAGACCGTAGTAGGCACGGACGTACATGGAGATGGCATGCTTGACGAGGGGATGCGGGTTCTCGTTGTCAAGGAGCGGCTTCTTCACGCCGCAGCGGCGCATGTCGGCGATTGCGGCGAATATCTCGTCGTCAATCTCAGCGTCGGTCGCCTTGGTCGTGACGCGGACGCGCTCGCGCATTTCGTCAAGCAGAGCCATGTCCTACTCCTTGGAAAGAATCTCGATGAGCGTGGCCTTGGACGTGCGGCCCTTGGGCATGACGCCGCGCTCCTTTGCGAGCGCGGTAAGCTCCTGCATGCTCATCTTGGTGTAGTCGACCTCTTCGACCACTTCGATGTATCCGGGAAGCATCTGCTGGATTCGCGCGACGCGCTCCTCGGGTGCCTCGAAAACCTCACCCGGCTTTCGGTCCGCGTGATGGTGAAGGTCGTAGAAGGTCCTTAGTGTCTTGACCTTGACCATGGCTATTGCTCCGAATCGTCCTTGTCGGAGGAATCGTCGGAGGAGTCCTTGGAAAGGGCCTCTGCGATGGTCGCGCCGCCACCAAGCGCCTCGGCGATGGTGTCGCCGGTCTTATCCTGCTCGCGCAGGACGGTAAGGATGGTCTTCAAGGTGACCGCCTCCTTTAAGCGCTGGCCTTCTTGGTGATGATGACCCAGCCGTTGTTGTCGAGAACCTTGCCGTCGACTGCGGTGAGAACGCGGGTCTTCTGCGTGTTGGTCTCGTAGTCCTCCCAAGACACGGTGCTGAGCGGCATACCGGGCTGGAAGTTGAGGGCGTAGTTCTTGAGGTTGCCGAAGACGGCGATGACGTCGCCAGTGCTCGCGGAGTCGAAGTCGCCGAGCAGGGAGTTCGGCAGGGTGACGACGGCGTTGCCGCGAATCTTGTACGGAGCCATGTCGTTGAGCGGGTCGAACTTGGCGAGCGGGCGGTTGACCTCGTCCTTGAGGGTCTCGATGTAGGTGCCGAAGGTGCTGTCGCCAATCAGCCAAGTGCCGTCGTTGCGGTACAGGCGGTTGAAAGACGGGTTGTAGAGCAGCTTGACCCACCATGCCCAGTCGGACAGGTCGTCAGCGGAAGCCTCGACCATGGTGGCGGCGGGGGCCACGTAGCCGGACTGGCCTGCGGTGCCAGCGCCGATGATGCGCGGGTCGACGGTGATGCCGAGAGGCTGGGTGGTGCCGTTGCCGGTAAGGATGGCGGTGTCAAGGGTGCGGCCATAGCCATCGGCAAGAGCGCCAGCAAGCTGGGCCTTGAAGTTGTCGGAGATGAGGGCGTTCACGAGGTTGGTGCGGGCGAAGCGGGCCTCAAGCTCATGCCACGTGAAGGTGATGACCGTCGCGTCGTTGTCGTACTGATACGGGCTGACCTGCTTGTCGTTAATCCAGTGGAAGTCGACAGTGAGGTCGCGCAGAGGATAGGCGACGCCGCCCTTGTAGTTGGTGGTGCTCACCAGCGGGTAGATGAGGCCGGACTCACGACGGGTCTCGATAAGCTCGCCCATGGTCAGAGGAATAGGAATGGGCGTGGAGACGGTGTTGGAGAAGGTCGGGTCGGTCATGTTGGTGTAGCCATCGGCGAAGGAGACGGCGACGGGGTCACCAGCGGCGCGGGCAAGGTACTCAGCGGGCATCGGGGCGATGCGGCTGATGTGCTTGGCGAGCGCGGTGCGGTACTCCTTGGACTCGATGAACTTGCCCTCGGAGACGACCTCGAAGCCGGACTTGCGCTGCTCGACCTTGTGGGTGGAGTCGATGACGGCACCCTCGCCAGCGATGGCGGTCTTGGCCTTAGCGGAACGCTCCTCAATCTCGGCGGGCGTGGCCTTGGGGGCCTCGTAGACCATACCGGCAAAGGCGTCGCGCTTGGAGCGGCGCTCCATGTCGGCCTGAATCAGCTCGGCCTCGGCGAACAGCATCTCGTCGGTGACACCCTCGGGGAGGACGTCTGCGGACATGAGGTCCTTGACCTCGGCGAAGCGCTTCTGGAACGCTTCATTGGAAAGGGCGCGGTAAGCAGCCGCGTCCATGGGCGTGAACGGCATGGTCCACTCCTTCCTGTAGAAAAACAGATTGCTTTTGCACGTGGCGTCAACTCCTGCCGCCTGCGTCGCAACCCCATCGCTCCGTGGGAAGTTGGACCGTGCTGGTATGTGTTAGCCCCTTGCGGGCGCGTAACCTAGTTCGATGCCCTCAAGCTCCAGTGCGAGGGCCTTGCGCTTGCGAAGCGCGATGATGCCTGCGGCACGCAGTTCGGATTCGGCCTCTTCGGCAGCGGCCTCCTCCTCGGCCTTGCGGTCGGCCTCGATGCGGGCTGCAAGGTAGGAGCGCTTGCGCATCTCGCCGATTTCTGTTCCTGGGTTTGCCGGACGGCTTACTGCTGAGCAGTCGTAGGTCTTCGATATGCGAGTAATGGTGGTGTGGTAGTCACCGTTCTCGTCCTTGAACGTGGTGAAGCCCTCGCCGTTCTCGTCGGAAGCGATGGTGAAGCCAAAGCTCATCTCATCAATGAGTCCATTGGAAATGGCCTCGAACAAATTGCGCCCCTGCTCGCATCCGCCAAGGTAGGCTTCGCACCACGCTCCATGGTTGTCGGTGCCAATGGTGAGCGTATTGTTGCGCTGCCTCGCCATGACCATGCCCTCATGGTCGAACTGGAACACGACATCAGAGAGGTCGCAACCATCAAAGGCATGAGGGTCAATCTGCTCATACTCGGCGGGCCAGTACTTACTACGCTCGTAGAGACAATACTCTTCGCTGAACGTTGTGAAGTAGCCCTTCACGCGATAGGACGGCTCACTAGAACCCTCTTCATTAAGGGCATGGAAGTTGGAAGCCGCGAAGTTGCGATATTGGCGTTCCGTGGGTCGGTAAGGCATCTCGGCCTCCTTTGCTATGTTCGATTGGTTTTCGTTCGTGCTATATAAACGCAGCTATTCGCCGATGATGCCATCACCATCACCGTCCCTAGCCGCACGCTTCGGCTCGTCTATGTCATCCGGCTCGTCAAGGTCATCCCACTCGTGGCTATTGCCGTGCTGGTTGCCCCAGTTGTTGTTGCCCCAGCCGTTGCCCCAGCCAGAGTTGTTGCCGCCATGACCACCGGACTCGGCGATGATGTTGTTGTCCTCGTCGATGAGGTAGTACTCGCCACGGACGATGCGGGCGTCCCCGCCCTTCATCGGCGGGAGCTGCATAATCTCACGTGCTTCGTTGACAGTGAGAACGCCCATGCCGCCAAGCTGTCTGATGAGTTCGAGCTTCGTGCGGTTGGACGCATATTGCAGTCGACTCGATGAGAACGTGACGCGGTTGCCAGCAACGACCTCGCGCTGCGAGAACAGTGCCTTGGTAAGCGCCTCAGACAGCGAGACGAGGAACTGTTCGACCCTGCCCTCGTACCAAGCGGACCACTGGTCTTCCGTGAAGTCGTTCGTGAGCACCGCTTCGTTGGTGCCGAAGTAGTAGTAGATGGGCTTGGTGACCCGCTCCATCTCGTCCTTGTCGATGATGAAGCGCTTCTCGTCTATCTGCTGTATGTCTTGGAAGGTGTTGTCATAGAGCATCAGGCCGGTGCGGTTCGCAGCGCTAAGGTTGTCGACGTAGAACGCCTCTCGCTTCTGCTTGAGGTCGTCGCCGTGGGTCATGCCGTTGACTCGACCTATGAAGCGGATGCGTGCGCCGTTCTGGATTGCCTGAAGCTCTGCCTGACGCTGGGCGTCCATGAGTGCGAGCGTCGGGTCCATGACGTCGTTACCCTCGCCGAAGAAGTCGGAGATGTACTGGAACTTCGACACGACAGCGACGCGGGCGACCTCGATTGCCATAACCTCGCCAGTGAGCATGTGGAAGACAAACCACGGCTCGCCGTCAAGGTCGACAACCTCGGTATACTGCGGCTTCAGTGGGAACAGTGCGACGGTGTTGAGGTCCCTGTCGAGTCCCGGCACGACGAACACCGTGGTGTCCATCTCGTAGACCGTAGCAGCCTTCGCAAGAAAGGCTGGCCACGTCATCAAATCGTTGGGCCAAGACGCGAAGAGCTTCCGCACTTGGGGCTTGCACCACTTGCTGCCAACAAACTCGGGTTTCGCCTTCGAGCACGCCGCAGCGAATCGCTCTATCGCGGCGCGGGTTAGCGGATGGTCATAAAGAGACCCGCTCCACGTCGCAAAGCGCGGGGCGGGTTCCGTGAAGGTCGTGTAATACCCGGTTGGGGCAGGAGGCAGTTCTTGCTGCTCCTTGCGCGGGAAGAATCTAGACAATACTCCCATGTCTGACACGATACAGCTTCAAAGGCCAAGTGTCAAGCGAGAATTGGATAAATTTTCTGATATAGGCTAGATTTTTTTGTAATCATGACTTGATATGCACAACCGTGCATATTTGTGTCCGAGCAGTATGCTATGATAAGCCTGCGCTTCAGAGCGGTCTTCCATCCCTTCTTTCCGCATGAAGCCTCCGTTCCGCTCAGAGTGGGGAACGATGCAGCGCCCTAGCAGCCCGCCACGGCCTCCGCTGGGGCGCTTTGCTTTGCCGATTTCTTCTCTCTTTTTTTCTTTATATATTTCTTTTTTTCTTCTCTTCTTTCTCAGCTTCAACTTTGGTTGACAAGAAAGAGAGTGAAAAATTGAAACCCTCACTTAGTTTCAATTTTTCCTCTCTCTTTCTTCAGGTTATATGTACTAGAGGTACTAGTAAGTAGTACGTTCTTGTCAGAAGCGCCAGTTTTCAACACGGTGTTGTCGAAAACTTGCTGAGCCGCCGCTTTAGGTCTTGTCCCAGCCTATGAGCTGAAGGTAATCGTCCCAATGCTTCTTCAACTCGATGTATGCAAAAAGTTCGGCCATATATCCGTCGATGCGGCGGTTGGGCTTGAGGTCCTTCTTCTGCGGGAACCAGTTGCCGTTTGCGTCCTGCGGCTTCGACTGGACGTTGGAACGGCACCACTCCGTCGTCGGGCAGGGGTTGATGATTCGCTTGGCACGAAGGTCGACCTGATGCTCAACCATAGCCGGTGACAAAACCTTGGCGGTTTGCGGTATCTCTTCAAAGTTGCTTTGTCCGACCATGTCCGACAGCATTCGCTGGGTCCAATCGTCTACGTGCCACGAATCGTAGCCAACATATCTGGTGTAAAGACCCATGTTGGCAAGCTCCTGAATCCAGTCGATGATGACTCGCTGGTTAACTTTATCTCCTTCGCAAATGGTAAAGAAATTATCTGGTGATTGCGCCCACAGCGAGTATGGAACGCCATCACGCTCCTTGAAGTCCTTGGCCCCATTGATGCGAACAGCTTCCTCAGAAATCCAGAAGTGAGGAATCTCGTAGATTCGACTGTCGCCCGGTCTCATGAACATACATACTGCCGCGTTAAGGTCGCCAGAGCCTTTCGCCAAATCGAAGCCAACTATGCCGTAGCGGTCAGTTGCAGGATTGAACGTAAATGTTTCCGGGTTATGACATTCCTCTCTGACCAAGAAGCTCGACGCACTGTTGGCCCTTAGATTGAACTCCTTGATGAGCAGGGACGGCATCGAACGCGGGGACTGCTTCGCGCGGTTCACGCGGTCGCGCAGGTACTGCCAGCTCTTGACGCCGCAAAGAAGGCCGGGATTTGCCTTCGGCCAACAAGACTCCTCATAGATTTCCGACTTCGAGTCAAGCGTATAGAGAATGGGCAGGAAGGTGTCGTCGTGTATCTCGCCAGACAGCCACCCCTTCGCATATTCCATGCGCTCGTCCCAGATGTTCTCGCGGACGTAGTTCTCGGTCGAGATAATCCACGTGAGAGCCTGACGACGCGCACTCGTCGACTCCTCAAGGAGGTCGAGCAATGCACCGTTGTCGGTGGCGGCTGCAAGCTCGTCGTACACCACTGCGCTCGCGGAAAGGCCATCAAGCTTGCCAAGGTTCGCGGCAAGCGGAACAAGGAAGGAACCGGTCTTGTCGTAGTTGAGGCCGGACACGCCTCGCTTCTGTATCTTGCCTCGACGAAGCCGCTTCTCAAGGGAAGGGCTTTTGAGACGCATGGCATCTGCTGCGCCGAAGCACTTGCGGCTCTGCGACTCGGACGTTGCGCAGCAGTAGACTTCCGCTCCAAGCTCAACAGGATTGTCGCTAGTCAACATGTACAACATGATTGCAGCAAGCAGGGAAGTGTTATGCGTAGCCGTGTACTGACGACCGACGAGGTACAGATGACTTTCGTTATCGATGGCTATGCACTTGCTCGGCTCATTGGGAATGCGCTCGACGCTGGTTATCCATTTGACGTTAGCAATACTGCCCGCATCAAACACGACGTCAAAGCTTCCGTCACCATGAGTGCGCGTGCTGACATGCGTGTACCCAAGGCTTGCAAGAAGCTCCTTGCAGCTTTCGACGGCATTGCTGTTGCTGAACCGCAGTCTCTCGCAGTCTGGGTAAAGTGCGTACCCACATGCGTCATGAAGTCCGGCAAGGTATCCCATGCGCTGAATGACGGAGCCTTGGAGGTAGACATCAGGAATCACCTCGTCGCAATGCTCTTTTGCATAGTCATATGGCACGATGTCGAAGTTCTTTTCGTCATAGACGACTGGTGCACAAGCCGGTATGCAGTACAGCTCGTGTCCCAACGTCCGTGCTATCTCCTCCGTTGTCATGTCGTGCAAGTCGGCCCGACATCTCCCGGCAGTCCAAATGTGGTCCGCACTTGCCTTGACGGTCGCGCCGTCTTCAAAGGTTACGAGATACATGGGCTTGTCGAAAACCTCGGATTCGACCAGCACCTTCGACGGCCTTCCGTCCTGACCGAAAACGTAATCGCCGGGATGTATGTCACGCATCAGCTTCCAGCCGTCAGGCGTCGGAATCTCCGTGTCAAGACTAACCGCTTTGCCGTTCTTTCTAGCAACCATCATGAGCACTTGGCGGTACTGACGGTAACCATCCTTATTGACAAAGCCGAACGCAATCTCGATGGCCGCACGCTCGTACTGCTCAAGGATGAACGGCTGTCCCATCTTCTCGCCCTCGGGGAAGCAGCAGTAACGCTCAATCCAAGCGACGGGACGGATTGCCTTCTTGCGGTCATAGACGAAGCCGTGATACTCCTCGTTGAAGCGCGGAAGCAGTATGTCGGCCAAGCGACGCATGTGGCGGCACGCGATGATGGTGCCGTCCTTTATCTGCTCAAGGTACTTCTCGGCGTCGGTTTTGCCGTCCGCGTCGATGTAGTCGCTGTTAAGCGTCGAAGTTGTCGAAGCCATCGTCGTCCTCGGTTATGGGGGCGCTCTTGGTGAAGGCGCTAATCTGACGGGCGAGACCACCAGCACGACCAGCGACCTTCGTGAAGGAAGCGAGGGCGGGGTTCTCCACCGTCTCCATGTGGCGGTTGTTGACGGAGCCGACTTCCTTCTCGACCATCACGCCCTCGCGCTCGATGACGCCGGACAGCTCGTCAAGATAGCCATAGAGCTTGCCAAGGTTGTCAAGGAGCGGCTTGACCAGCGTGAGGTCGATGCCGGACATGCCGGACACGTCGGAGCATGCCTGCTCAAAGAACGCCGTGTTTGCTGTGTTAGGTTTCGTCAAGTCCGTGTCCCTTCTCCTTGATGTCGACGAAAATGGTCGGGTCGTTTATCCAGTAAGGGCAAGTGCTGTCCCCATGCGTCTGCTGCTCGTACAAGGCGCAGAAGAGCGAGCCATCCAGCATGACCAAGCTCAGGTCGCAGTCTGGGCAGGTCTCGCTCACTCCTCTTCCTCCCAGACGACGTTGCCGTACTCGTCGAACGTGACGCGGCTTTCCTCGGTCCCTGCATGAACCGCCGCATGGCAGTCTTGGCAAAGACGCATGAAGTTTGCGTAGCCCAACGTGACATGGGGGTTGTCGATGTTGTGCGGCGTGAGCCACTCGATGTGATGCACGACCTTCGCAGGCACAAGCTTGCCCTGCTTGAAGCACTGCTCGCACATGCGCGGCGGTATCACGCTGTCTGCGTTGACCTTGGTCTCGTAGCCGTACTCGTCGGTCCAATAGAAGGAGCCATCCTCGGCGAGGGTCACAATGTGCCCATCTGTGTCAACGAGAGCATCGAGGTAGGCTTTTCTGTTGTGGAGCCACGCCTTCGAGTGGTAAAAGGAGCGGGAGAAGTCCTGTGCCACTGGTCCTACTGCCTTCCGGTGGTATCAGTGGGTTAAATCGCTCCGTCGCCCCCACAAAAAACGCTGGAAAAAATCTGTTTCATTATCCTCCCCAACTTATACTTTGTCAAAACTATGCATGTCTTACGCATATCCTTTGCTTGCCAAGGAAGCCCTAGCAAAAAGCTCTGAAACTTGCAAATCTACCCCGCTAAACCAATCACATATGAACGGTTTAAAACCCCCAAAATCGAGAATCGGAAATTAGTTTGTACACGAAATTTTCGTCCGAAAAATTTTTGATGCGCAAAAAAATTTGAC
>Ga0326511_10000592_pt1 | contig 31901 bp, 52 predicted proteins | sample 0_2496_0518_D_FD_203701 | JGI IMG/M metagenome (GOLD analysis project Ga0326511, IMG submission 203701) | Bovine rumen microbial communities from UC Davis, California, United States - 0_2496_0518 | ecosystem: Host-associated > Mammals > Digestive system > Stomach > Rumen | place: USA...
CAAGTCGCAACCTCGGCGGGCAAGACCGTTGAGTTGGGTTTTGGTTCCAATACAATATCGGTGATGATTCGCGCCAACCAAAGCGAGGCGGCAAGTGGGAATGTGGAGTACGTCCCCGACGAGAATGGCGACGATTGCGTGGCGGTTGTTTCCAACCTCGGCCAGCGGTACACCGCAGAGGGCGCACTCCTTGCCGAACAGACCGCGCCGGAAAAGGGCGACGTGCTGACACTTGGCACAACCAAGTTCATCGTTGAGGAAAGCACGATCACACGGACGGCGACGGTGTGCAGAATCTCAATGACTCTATACGCCAACAACGCTAACGCCTGGACCTCTGCCTAAACGTGGCCCCGTCATGCGCCTATGGCCCCAAATAGCCGAACTGCAAGCCGAGACGCGCCGCCGATTGACGCCGCGCCGCCTCGGTTGGCTTGAGGCCATTTCCGCGCCTTGCATTTGCGGCGGCGAGGAAACGCGCGACACCCTCGCGGTCGAGCGCGCCATTCTGTTCGGCCCCGAATGGGTTGCGCGGCGCATGGTACGCGGCTCCGTGTGGGTGTCCGCATTTCTAAGCCTATTCTGGAGGCCGCGAGACGCGCGCGCCGCATGGGCGCAAGTGCGCAACTACATAGACCGCGAGTTGTGGTATCCAGAGCGGTTTGTGCGTGACGGCGAAAAACTTACGGACGCGAAGCGGCTAGCCTTTGGCTCGGCGTGGCGGCTTGCGGTTATTGGCGCGCGTCACGGCTTTGGTAGTCCGTCGAGATGGGCGCGGCATAGCGCATGGGACGCGAGTTGCGCGGAAATAGTCGCTCACGCCGTTTGCTCTGCGGAACTGGACCGCGCCGCAGAATTTGAGACGCGCGAGGAACATGAGCATTTTGCCGCGCTAGCGGAGGCCGTCAATCATGGCTAAATCTGCGAAAATCGAAACTAAACTCACGGGAGATTCGACAGGGCTAAAACGCGAGTTGGACCTCTCCAAAAACGAGGTTTCAAAATTCGCGCGTGACGTGACCGCGCGACTCAAGGCTATTCAAGCCGCTACGCAGTCGATTAACATTATTGCCTCTATCGCGGGTTTCGTCGGGATGGCGAAACAGGCCATAAACCTATACAAAGACCTCAAAAACTGGATAAACGGCACGGGCGAGGCCGCAAAGCAAGCCGCCGCCGCCGCCGCCGAAGCGGGGCGCAAACTGTCAGACGCGGCGCAAAAAAACGGCTTTTCCCCTGCTGAGTTCGCGGCTATCACAGAAGCGGCGGCACGGGCCAAAATCCCCGCCGACGAACTGGCGGACATCCTCGCCAAAATCGCAGAGAAAAAGGGCGGCATTCAAGAGGTCGCGGACGCGCTAGGCACAACCGCTGACAATCTAGAGAAAGCCGCGCGCGCCGCAAACGAGGCCGTAACGGGCCGCAGATACGCCGCGCAAGCGGAGGCGCGCGACAAAGAGACCGCAGACGCAGAGGCGGGGCGCAAGGCAGACGCAACAGGCTACGCGCGCATGGCGCGTGATTTGCTTTCCGTCAATGGTCAGGACTTCGAGCGCGTAGTCGCTGACGTGGTACGGGCCGCGAACGGCGACAAATCGGTGCTTGATTATATCGCGTCAAATCTCATCTATGAATCACGGGGCGCGCGCGGCGTTGTCCGTTCCGCGATGGGCAAGCAAAGAGACGTGAATTTCGTCATGCGCAACCTTTACAGCGCATTCGACGAGGACGAGGTGGCGCGCGCAAAGGCCGCAGAAGAGGCGCGGCAAGCCGACCTTATAGCGCGTTTGCAACAGGGCGTTAACGAGTGGGACCCGTACACCGCATACGCGGAGGAAGAGAAGCGCAGGGCGGCACAAGAGGCCGCAGAGCAAAAGGCCGCAGAAGCACGGGCGCGACGCAACGCGCGGCATGATGAACTGTTGGCGCAGATGGGCGCGCTAGTAGAGAAGCGGGACGCGGACATTGCCGCGCTGACAGTTTCCGCGCCGCAAGCCATTAACTCGCTTAACAGCATAGGCGGCTTAATCGGCAGTGATCCGACCGCGCAGAACGCCGCGCGCATGGACGCGGAGCGCAACGCGAAATTGACCGCGATACAAAAGCAGTTTGAAGAGGCCAATACGAAACTGCAAGAGGCCGTCGACGCGCTTCTGGAGGGATAGCAATGGCAGACCCGACCCCGAACGTGGTAAAACCTAATTCAACCCTTGCGGCGGGTGCGACTATGCCCGTCGGATGGAGCCGCGTCAACGATACGCCGTGCGACCTCAAAGCCTACAAGCGGCGCGCGGTTTACAGCGGCGTCAAAACCTCCGTAGACGCGGCCTATGGGAACATCAAAACATTTTATGGCGACAACGCGCTTTCGATTCAGATTTCATCCTCTGGCGGTTCGGGCGTAAGTGAAATTTCGGTAGAGTACTCGTCTCACATAGGAACGGCGGGCGGCGGCGGCTCTTATCCCGATGATAATGAGCCAGTCTCGCCCGATACCTACCAACTCCAGAGCATAACGGTCCCGACCGCGCTTTCCTCTCATCCCGCATTTGACGCCATTCCCGCGCTAGTAGAGGCCATTGACGACGCATTCGCGCATGATGACAGGGACTATGCCGTATTTGTCGCGGGCGACGACGCGGCTGCGCAAAAATACCTTGCGTTGAAATATGCGGGCGTCACGCAGTGGGAAGCGACGGGCTTTGTGTGGCGCGTGACTCGGCATTACTCAACACTCGCGGACGTGACCGCGATACAGGAGGCCGCCGCCGCCGCGATAGCGACGGGGACGGTGTACACTTGGAGCGGCGTCGAGGGCAACGGCGCAATTAATGAGCCGAAGTATGTCTACCAAACCGCAAACAACACCACTTCGGCGGAGACCTCGTTCGAGTGGCGACTCGCGGGGCTGACTGTGACGAGGACTGACACAAACCTCGACCTCACATATGAGTATCAAGGCGCGTGGAAATGGGCGGGCGCGCTATATCCCGGCGGCTCGTGGTATCCGTCAGTTCCTCAGTAGGAGGCGCAAGAAATGCCAGACGTACCGACACCGACACCCCCCGCGCCGATAAGCGGCTACAGATCCCGCGCGATAAACGCCGCCGTCGATTATACCACGGCGGTGCGGCCCATTGCGGGCGGCGGCATAAAAATAACTGACGGCCCCGGCGGCAAGACGATATCCGCCGAGCCTAGCGGCCTCGCGCAACGCGCATACCCGTGGCAGGTTCGCGCTTACCCAGAGGCGGCGTCCTCGTCGGCGGTGGAGTGGAGTGTTCGCGTGTACGCCGGCCTGGCCACGCTCAACGGGGACGCGTTGTCACCGCCGACCAGACGAGACGGAGTAGACGAGGCCACGGGCCTCAGTTGGTTCAAAGCCGATTCCACATCATCGCGCACGCCGTTTTTATGCGTACAGAACAATGGCGACGGCGGGTGGCTTCTGGCCTGGAAGGCGGACGCCTCTGGAACACGGCCGGGGCAGGAATACCGCGCCATCGCCAGCCTAAACAAGGAGGGGCCGCCCCCGCGCATTACGCAACTCGACGTCGGCGTGATAGACCTCGGCGGCGGCGGCTTCGGCCCCGACACGCCAACCACGGATTATGTCGAGGTGGTTTTGTCGGGTGCGTACGCGACGGCGGACACGGCGACATGGGACTACGGCGACACCGACCCCCAAACGGGTAAACTAACCGCGCCGAAGTTCTGCCCGTATCGCCTGTACTACGACGACGTCAACCACCAGTTGCTCCAATTTCAGCGGACGGTGAAACACAATCACAACGGGGCGTTGGTTTCCGTCTCCGCAGAGGTGCGGAGCGTGGTTTTCACCGCCGTGGAGGAAATGCCCTAACCATGCCAATGCTCTTTCGAAATGTAGTGCCTGACATACCCGCATGGACGGCGGACAACGGCAAGTTGCTGTTTGGCTCCGACGGCTCTCCATCCCGCCGCGCTCCGATAACCATTACCGCGACCCTCGGCGGGACGCTGCACCTCGCCCCCGCGCTAGTTAACGCGGGCCTTCCTGCGGACATGCCGATGGCGAAGTCCGTGACCGGGACGCCGCTAGAGTACGGACAGGGCCAGTCGGGCATGACGCCCTACACGACGCGAAACTTCGACGACGCGTACGGCTGGCACCTGCCGACGGGCGTCCTAAGCACACAGGTCTCGGGCGCAATACCGTCCGTCCCCGCGCTCTGGCATGAGCCGTCGAGCCGGGCCGCGACGGGGCGCGTGTTCTTGAAGGTCCACGTCGACCTGGACCTCATGACAACCTGGGACGCGACCCTCGCAAACGCGAAGTGGATGGCGATGGCGGACGACCACCTCGTCTCGCCCGAATTAGAGGACGCCATTTTCGTCCTGCAACAAGAGAGCTACTCAGAGTTGGTCACAATCGCGGCGGACGTCGGCGCGGAGATATGGTACACCGCCGCCGACCAGTTCCCGCGCGACGCGTTCCGCCTCGGCAACGGCTTCCGGCTCTATTACGATGATGAGTTGGATTTTCAAGGCATTGACATACGGGACACCTATATCGACGTTTCAGCGGTACACGCTTAAGGAGGCTAGACATGGCAACATCTATCACAATCACGCCGACGCGCGCCTTGACGGTCGAGGGGCGGCTTGTCGCGGGCGAGACGGCAGAGGTCACAATCGGCGGCGCAACGCCGACCGCGCTGTATTTAGTTGCGCCCGACCAAACCGTGGTCGCGGCTTGCGAGGCGTTCACGCCGACGGGCGAGGGGAGCGGCGGCACGGGCTTTTTGCAACTGGCAACGGAGCAAGTCGCGGCCCTCTTCGCTCACACTCCGGCGGGGCGAATGGTTGCCGTTTGGGCGTTGGTCAATGACGCGGACGGCGTAGCGGGTGCGGGTTGGATTCCCGTTGTTTCCGCGCCCATGCCCGATGCGCTGATTGACCTTGATATTGACTTCTATTTGCGCGCCTCTCAAGTCGGGGCGGGGCTTGCTATCGTGGACGGCAAGTTGGTTTGCACGGTCAACCCCGACAATTACCTGACCAAGACCGAGGCGGCGGCGACCTACGCGACGCAGGCCGCGCTTGCGGGGAAGTATACCAAACCCGCGACGGGCATCCCCGCGACCGACCTCGCGGCGGCGGTGCAGACGAGCCTCGGCAAGGCCGACACAGCATTGCAGACCGCGCCCGTCACCTCGGTGAACACCAAGACGGGCGCGGTGACTCTGTACGGCACGGACATCGCGCTTTCGCCCGCCGTTGAGTTCACGGTCACAGAGCAAATCAACTTCGCAATCGGCGCGTTGAACGGCGTGGCCTACACCTCTGAGCTTCGCTACGCCATCGGCGCAACGATTACCGCGTCCGCGCAACTTATCGACCGCACAGTCAACCGCGTTGCGCCGCTTGCGTCAAATGCCTCGCCTATCGTGCTGACCTTTCCCTCGCCGCAGACTGGCGCGCGCGACTTCCTGGCACTGGTGACCAACACCACGGGAAACACGGGGAGTATCACATTCACGCCGCCGACTGGCGCGACGGTGTACGGAGACGGATTCACTAACTCGCCCGCGAGCGGAGAGACTTGGCTCTATTCCGTCACCGAAGTCGCGGCTAACACGTTCTGGGTCAAATCGGTGAAAATGGAGGTGGCTCAATGAGACGTGACCGTGGAAGACTGATAGACGGCGCGGTCAAGTACGCGCCAGACACGCTTATCGAAAACGGCTCCTATATCGTCGCGCCGCGTCCCGAGGACTACGAGCGGCTGGGGTGGCCCCCTGTAATTGATAAGCCGCCCGCCACGCCGCCGCGCGAGGGCTGGCATTGGGAACGGACGCGGCCCGTCGAAGAGGGCGGCGAGATTCGGTGGCAGTACGCCGAGGTGGCCGACCCGCCGCCGCCGCCGCGCACGTTCCGCCGCTCGTATCTCGCGCAATGGATTCGTGGCGCGGGCAAATGGGCGGCGTTCGCGGCGTTCCTCGCGGCCCCCGCCGCCGCCGACCTCGCGTTTCTGTGGGAGTATTGCACGGAGTTCGACGAGGACAACGCGGAGTGGCCGACGGCCCTCGCCGCCATCAAGGCCGCGCTCCAACTCACGGACGCGGAGGCCGATGACATGCTCGCCTACGGCGCGACGGGAGGCCAGCCATGATGATTGCCGCGCGAAATGCGTTTTTGATGTCGGGCGGCGCGATGCCGTACGACGCCGAGGTCGAGTATTTGGAGTCCACGGGGGGGCAGTACATCGACACGGGGGTTTTAGCAAATAGTGATTTAAAAGTAGAATGCACCTTTAGGATGCTAGAAAGGCCGATAAACTTTAGATGGATTTTTGCGGCGAGGACGCATGACATAGCAGGCGACGGGTATGGATTTGGGTGTAATGGAGATACATATATTACCAGTGATTATAACGGGCGAGTGTCAATTTCTGAGAGGTTTAACAGCGGTACTGTATACACGGTTGTCAAAGATGCGAACGTGTGTTCGATAAATGGGACTACGTTGCTTAATACTGCCGCTGTGTTTACCCAAAGCCATACTCTACCAATACTAGGTATGCGCACTGCGGACGGGGATGTGAATCTAGGTGTTATCCCGAAATGCGAAATTTTCTACGTCCGCATTTATGCACAGGCACTCGTCCGCGACTTCATCCCCGTCCGCGTCGGCTCCGGCTCGTCGGCGGTAGGCTACCTCTATGACCGCGCCAATCCGACTGGCGGGCCGCTAGGCAATGGCCTTTACCCCAACGCGGGGACGGGCGCGTTCGTAATCGGGCCGGACAAATGACGCGGCGCGATTCGGCTTTGACCGCGAGGCGGTAACGGACAAGACGATTTCGCGCGGGGAGGCATTCGTGGAAGGTTGTTCAACAAAGGGGTTAGGCTTGGAACACAACACACACCGCTGAACCGCGCGCCTATTTTCGGAGACTCTGAAACATGAAGAAACTACTTGAGAGACTGCTCGAAAAACTGCTTGCAAAGCCGCTTGATAAGTCGGCGCGCAAGGTCGAGCAATGGGAGCGCGAAGCGGACGCCGCGCGCAATGCGGAACAGGCGCAAGAAGCCGCACAGGAGGCCGCAGAATCTCGCGCCGATGACGGTGGCGGCAATGATAGCGCGGAGGCGCGCGGCGTGGCTCTGAGCGCGTTTTCGCTAGGTTTGGCGAGTTGTTGGGACGGCGCAAACGCGAGCCGCCGCATGATGAACATTTTATCCCCGAAAATGGACGAGGCGAAATTCGGGCAATACGTCGCATGGATGCGCGGCAAAGGGTGCGACACGGCGCACGTTATCCTTGCTAATGGCGGGGACGGCGAATGTGCCGGATATGCCGCGTGGCGTGATAAGGATTACGGCGCAATGCTATCGAGATACAACGCGCTTCTCCGCGAGGGATTCCGCGTTGTGCCGTGGATAATAACAGATGACTCGGCGGCACTTCTCAAGGAGCTTTTCAAAGACCCCGCAAAATGCGTAGAGCATTGCCGCGCGTTCTTCCGCGACGCGGCGTATGTAGTTCTTGGCTTGGAAATGGACGAGGGCGGGAGCGCAGGGCAATGGGCGGCGGTGCGCGACGCCGTACGGCGGTACTATAGCGGCCCGATAGGCGTACACCACACTAGCGGCAACTCGTTTCCTATGGCTCCTATGTGCGACATTATCTTGGGGCAACTTTCCCCCGGTTGCACAGAGGCGCAAGTGGCGGCACAAATCAAGGCTATCAAGGCAAAGGGCAAGCGCGCGGTCGGGTTTGAATACGCGCGCGGCCCTAATCGAAAACTCGCGCTAGCGGCCTTAAATGCTGGCGCGGAGGGGTGCGGCAATTGGGACGGCGGCGCAGTGCCAGGAGCGGCAACTGTTGAGGATAATGCAACAGTTCAAGCGCAAGCGAAGAGCGAAGAGGACGCCGTTGACTTCTCCTTGCTAGACTGGTGCTATGGCGGATTCAAGGGCGGCGGCGCGTCGCTAGACGTCAAGGCGCGCATAATGGGCTTGCGCGTGACCTCTGGCGGCTTGTCTTACTCTTGGATGAGCGGCGGTTGCGAAAACCTCGGCGCGTCTAGCAAGGAGGACGCCGCGTGTCTCGCTTGCCTGTTCTGCCTCGTCGGCGGCAAGTGGCGCGGCGGCAAGTTCGACTGGATTAGCACGAGCCGCACAACGCGCGATTTCAAGAACATTGCCGAAGCATATAACGGCTGGGACACGCAAGCGGTCGGAAAAGCCGACAAGTTCGCTTTCGTTATTTGCTCAAAGGACGGCAAGCGGCGCACTAACGTAATCTTATGCGCAAAATAAGGAGATTTCGCAAATATGGACTATGCTACGATTTCACGCAAACTGCTAGAGGCCGGAGGCAAGGCCGCGCGGCAGTATGTGCGCGCGCAACTCCGCAAAGACGCAAACAACCGCTACAGCCTAACGGCTGAGTGGCTTCTTCCTAGCCTCCGCAACAGGCGCGGCTTGCCTATTGGCGAGTATCGCGGCGAAATCGTAAACGCGATATGTGACGGCTCCGCGCTGTTGGTGTGGTACAACCCTTTCACAAGCACGGCGGACAATTCCATTTGTGACGGCGCGTCCTGTTTTCCCGACCGCTTTCTCGGCGTGAATCTGATTCCCGGCGCAATTGCACATGATACATGGTACAGGGAAATGGAGAAAATCGCGGCGGCGTTCGGCGTTGAGGTGTCCGTTGTGCGCGCCGTTGGTGATGACATTTTCAAGTCCGTCAACCTCGCGGAAAACGAGGGCAATCCGTTCGCGCCGTTCGTCTCGTCGATGACATACTACGGCGTTCGCGCGTTCGGCGGCATATACCACAAGCGACACATTGCGACGGCGGTGCTTGTTGCTCTGAGCCTCGCGGCGGCGGGTTGCGCGGGTTGCGTGTCCACCGATTTCGAGCGGCCCGAAGAGTATGAGCCGCCGCAGTGGGAGAAAACCGCGCTAGCGGTGGAGTAGGGGAGGGCGGTGCAATGGCTATCACGGCGCAGAATCAACACAGAAACGAACTAGCTAAGGCGGCTATCGACGCGAGCAAACTCAATGCGGACGCGAAAGCAGACCTTGACGAAATGCTAGATTCGGCGCTCCGTACCACGAACGGCCTGAAGCCCGCCGAAAAGCTAGACGCAATCGCCGATAACCTCTACCAGCTGACGCGGCTAACGTGCATCCACATCGCAGAAGCGCCGCGCGTTTCCAGTTGGCGCGACGTTGTGATTCAGTGTCGGCGCGAGATAGCCGCCGTGCTTCTTGGCTTGGGCATCCCGCTTTGTGCGCTATTCGCGTTGCGGCCTCAAATCGCCCTCGCGTTAGAGCATTTACTCAAGCGGTGACCATTCGCGCCGCGAGGCGAAACGGCTCAAAGCCGCATGAATAAAGGGCGAAACGGGCGCGGTGTAGGGGACTGCAACGCGCCCGAAAAAATTTTTAACTGACACTAAAAAATACTTGCATAGCATAAGCGGCTTATGCTATAATACTATACGTTGAATGTGAGGAAAGGCCTCACGGACAACACCAACCAACAACCCCAACAGGAGACAAGACCATGACACAGAAAACCTTTAACGCAGTACTGAGCGGCGGCGAAGTTATCGAGTTCCCGCGCCTTCATGTGAAAACGCGCTTTTACGAGGGCGAGGATGAGGGCCTCGGCGGCCCGACAGTGCGCGAGGCACAGGCGCGCGCAGAAGAGAACCGCAAACTCGACAACTTCATTGAGGCAAACAAGGCGCAAGCCTTTGCCTTTGATTCACGCGTTGACACCCTCGCGGTTGACCGCTACAATACAAAAAACTACTACATCATGACCGCCGCGCGAGTGCTGGGATATTCTTGGATGGATTCCGTGCGGACTCTCAACAAGGCCGACCGCGAGGCTATCGAGGCCGCAATCAAAGCGCAGAAAGCGGACATTGAGAAGCGCGCGCGGACATGGTACAAGCGGTACGGCGCAGACAAGATCATTTGTGATACATACTGGATGAGCGCATAGCCGCAAGCAAGCCGCCGACCGCCTCCGCATGGGGGCGGTTTTTTTGTCTCTGCTCTGCGAGGCTCGCCGCGAGGCGTGAGGCGTAAAACAATAGACACGCGCGGCGCGGCGTGGTATACTGTTATCAATCCTTTGTGAGGGTTGTTGGCGCGCGGTGCGCATGGGTTGCGAGTCTCATGCGCCCGCGCATTTTTTTGCGATGTCGAAAATTTTTGTTGACTAGCGCAAACGGCTTATGCTATGATATTTCTATCATGAGCAACTCAAGCACACCAAAAGCAGTTCGAGACTTCTTCTCTGCTATGGGGAAGAAAGGCGGCGCGACTCATACCCGCAAGGGCTTTGCAGTCGCTGGTCACGGGCGCAGGGCGCAAGCGGCAAGCGTCGCGGCAAGGAAGCGCAACACCGAAGCGCGCAAGGCGGCACAGGCCGCGAAGAGCGCGAAAGTACAATCTCCCGCGGAGTCTAACCAGTAGCAAGGCGCGACAATGCGGACACACCAACCAACAACCAACAACCCCGCCGAAAGCGCGAAAGCGCACGGCAAAAGGACGAGCCTCGAAAATCGTGTCGCATAATGCGGGTTATGTAGCATAAGCGGCTTATGCTATTACATGGCGCATAGATACAATTTAGAGGCTGTCCGGCAAGGACAGCATGACAACTCAAAAACTCGCAACCAGTACGCGCAATAGCGCAACTGAGAGCATTTCCGACACCGGGACCGCGCGGCGGTTCGCGGTGCTTTTTTGTGCCTCCGCACGGAACGGCGGCGGCTTTGAGGACTGCACGGACGAGCCTCCGCGCGTGGCCTCGCGGCGCGTGACATGGTGCGCGGCAATCGCGGCGGCTATCATCATCAATGCGGCATTCGTGACGGCGTTCGCGGCTAAAATCGCGGCGTTTGTCGCGGCGGTGCGATAGGGTAGGGGAGGGGACGCCATGACAGGACACAACTCTTTCCTGCTACAAGAGCGACTGGAGAAAAACCTTGCTAACCGTTGTGCGTGTTGCACCGAGAATTGCGCGGAGAAATGGAAGAGGGACGGGGACGAGTTACATTTAGGTACTTGCCCGGAGGCGTGTCGGTGCGTGGTCTTGGTTGGCACAATCGTCGAAGAGGTCAAAAATTTGATACGGAAGAAGGCGCGGTAATGCACTGGTACGACCTTTTGCTTTTTGGCCTCGCGGTACTCGCGGCGGCGGGGTACGGCTACCTAGAGGGCCACCGCTCTGGATTCCTGAAGGGCGTTCGCGCCGCAACGCGCAAGCGGGAAGGGGGCGCGGAATGAGCGAGGAAACAGACTTAACCGCAATCGTGCGCGACCTTAACTCGCGGAATTGCGCGCGCATTCGCCGCCTTGAGGCTGAGGCTCAGAAAAACGGCCTAGAGATTAAACGCCTCCGCGACCTAGTGCGGCGGCTTGCCGACAATCTGCGCAGATACCACATCAACGGCGAACGTGACACCGCGCTTCTCCGCGAGGCGCGCGAGGTGCTAGGGGAGGGCGCGGAATGAATGACTATGAGGCTTTCTTGGAATCCAAGAGGGATGTTGTAGATCCCGTAGGATTCGCCGTCGATGACTGCGATTTGAACCAGTCGCTATTCCCGTGGCAGCGGCGCATTGTCCAATGGGCTTTGCGACGGGGGCGCGCGGCGCTTTTCGAGGATTGCGGACTTGGCAAGACCGCGCAACAGCTGGAATGGGCGCGCAAGGTGGTAGAACGTACTGGCAAGGCCGTGCTTATCCTTGCGCCGCTTGCGGTGTCAGAGCAGACCGTGCGCGAGGGCGAGAAGTTCGGCATCGCCGTCAATCGGTGCGAGGACGGCAATGATGTCGTCGAGGGCGCAATCAACATTACCAACTATGAGCGGCTTGGCAAGTTCTCAAACGGCATCTTTGCCGGGATCGTGCTTGACGAGAGTTCCATTCTCAAGGCTTACGACGGCAAGACGCGCATGGAGATAACGCAGTTTGCAAAGCCGATCAAGTACCGCCTTTGCTGTACGGCGACACCAGCGCCGAATGACATCATAGAAATCTGCAACCATGCCGAATTTCTCAACATTATGCGCGAAAAGGAGATTTTGGCGCTATTCTTCAGACAGGACGGCAACAATGCCCATGCATGGCGGCTGAAGGGACACGCGCGGCGCGCGTTTTGGATGTGGATGGCCGAATGGTCTATCGCAATGCGCAATCCGTCTGACATCGGCTTTTCCGACGAGGGCTATGATTTGCCGCCGCTTGTCATGCATGAGGAATCAGTCACCAACGAGACGCATGACGGGTTGCTATTCGCGCTTGAGGCGCAATCGCTATCGGAGCGGAGGCAGTCGAGACGGGATACATTGACGGCAAGAGTGGCGCGCGCGGCGCAACTGTGCAACCAGTCTAAAGAACAATGGCTTGTATGGTGCGATCTCAATTCAGAAGGGGACGCGCTGGCGGACGCAATCGCAGACGCGGTGCAAGTCAAGGGCGCTGATTCACCTGACTTCAAGGAAAAGAATCTGCGAGACTTCGCGCGCGGCGATTTGCGCGTACTTGTATCGAAGCCGTCAATCGCCGGATTCGGCATGAATTTCCAGACTTGCCACAACATCATATTCGTAGGTCTTTCAGACAGCTACGAATCTTTCTATCAGGCCGTGCGGCGTTGCTGGCGATTTGGCCAAAAGAGCGCAGTCGAGTGCTATGTGATTTGCGCCGACACGGACGGGGCCGTCGTCGAGAATATCAAGCGCAAGGAACGGCTTGCATGTGAGCTTTTCGACGAGACAGTAAAGGCCATGAAGGAAGTTGGCGAGGTTGCCGCAACGCGGCGCAACGAAATGGAATACAAGCCTCGTCTTGTAGTCGAGTTCCCGGAATGGCTAGTGCCAGTAGCATAGGAGATATGACAATGGATGTTAAGTGCATAGACCAAGTGGAAGGCGACAAGTTCAAAGCCTTCAACGGCGACAGCATAGAGATAGTGGCGGCGATACCAGAAAACAGCATTGGCCTTTCGGTTTTCTCGCCTCCCTTTCCGGGCATGTATGCCTATACCAATTCACCGCGAGATGTCGGCAATGTGCATGACTTTGGCGAATTGATAGCGCATTTCGAGTTTCTGGCGGTGTCATTGCTGAAGTGTACGCAACCAGGCCGCATCTGCTGTGTGCATCTGACACAGGAGCCAGTCTTCAAGGGCCGCGAGGGCTATGTCGGCTTGCGTGACTTCCGGGGCGACCTTATACGGGCAATGGAGAAGGTCGGATGGATTTACTATTCGGAAGTGACCATCGACAAGAATCCAATGCTTAAGGCATCCCGTACCAAAGAGGCAACATTGCTTTTTAAGACGCTTGCCGCCGATTCGTCAATGTCACGGCCAGCGCTTGCGGATTATGTCGTCGTCTTCAAGAAGCCGGGATCTAACGCCAATCCTATCAAGAGCGGCATTTCAGAGCGGTACGGCAATGAAGAAGGTTGGATAACGGGCGACGAATGGTGCGAATGGGCGGCGCCTGTATGGTACAGGAAAATGCCGAATGAGAAGTCACCGCACTACCCGTTCCAAGAGAATTACCCTTCCAGAATGCAAGCTACCGACGGCATCAACGAGGGGGATGTTCTGCGCAATTTCGTAGAGGGACGGGACAACGAAGACGAAAAGCATCTTTGCCCGTTGCAGTTGGGCGTGATAGAGCGTTGCGTCAAGCTTTGGAGCAATCCGGGCGACATCGTGCTTTCGCCGTTTATGGGCATAGGTTCCGAGGGCTATGTTTCCATTCGGCATCATCGGCGGTTCATAGGGTGCGAGTTGAAACCATCCTATTTCCGCGTGGCAATCGCCAACCTTACCGACGCGGAGCGTTCGCTCGTCAAGAGTGACGATCTTTTCGACTTCGCGCAATCGAACAATTAACCACTTTCGCCTTGCCGGGTGGCGGGGCAACCAACAACCAACGGAGACTACCATGACCAATAAAATCACGAAGCAACTCAAAGACGAGGCCAAGACTCGGGACGCGCTAGCGGAGGCCATTGACGGCCTTATGGCTAACGCGCGCCTCGTCGATGTGATACGCGAGGACGATTGCAGAGAGTCGCAGATTTGCCGCGAGAGGTTCTTTTCGACCGTGCAGAAAATCGGCAACGCGCTAAACGCCTGTATCGAGGCGCGCGCCGCGCTTGAGACATTCCGCGCAATCTTCGGAGATGACGGCCTAGCGGTCGAGGAGGCGGCGCAATGACCACCTTAACCATCCAATTAAGAATCGTGACCCCCAAGCGCGGCAACGCGAAATTGCGCGCGGATATAAGCAGAAGCGCGTCGGAAGACGCATTGGACTGCGAGGTGAAAATGGCTGCTGACATCTATGACGCCGTGCGCATGGTATTGCCGCTCGTCGCAAAACTTTACGCCCCGAACAGCGGCAAGGCCGTTGTTAAAAAGGAGGCGGCGCAATGAGCGAGACGCAGACAACCACCGTGCCGACCGCAACGCCGCCGCGAACGTGCGCGACTTGCGCGAACTGGCAACCCGCCGAGGGGCGGCTCTATTGCCGCATACACGGCGCGCAACTCTGCAACCACGAGTCATGCACGGCGTACTTCCGCTACGCGCCGCAAGCCTCTAACCAACTTCCCGCCGCGAGTGCGGAGGGGACACCAACACCAACAACCAACAAGGAGTAATCCACAATGGGCACCAGTAAACTGGATACAACGCCATTCCCCGCCGACATCGCGGAAATGGTACTCAACAAGGAAGCGCGCCATGCTTCCATTCAGCAGGGAAAAATATTCCTTACTGCGCAACTAACCGACAACGGCGGCACCGGCACCACATTCCGATTGTCCTATGTCGCGTCAATGATGGTAGACTGCAAGCCATATGACAACCTTTGCATTTCGACCGAATGCGCGACATTACAAGAGGTTGCCGACAAACTGCGCAAAGGATTCTTCGGCATAGACGAACTCCGCGAGGCCGCGAAAATGCGTGACCGCATTGATTTTGAGCGCGAAGTTCTGCGCAAGGCAGATGAGGCACTAAAGGAGGCCGCGAATGTCTAGCGCAGATTTCGACCGTGCGGCATACCACGCCGCCGCCGCGCGCGGGGAGCGCATTTCGTTCCACTCGCTCATGGACTTTGTGCGCAATGGCAAGGAGTACCACGAGCGCGTGACTGGCGCACTACCGCCGAAAGAAGAGACGCGGGAAATGTTCTTCGGAAGCGCGGCGCATAAACTCATTCTTGAGGGCCGCGAGGCATTCGCTGACGAGTACAAGGTCGCAGACGGCCCCGTCAATCCTCGCACGGGCGCGCCGTTTGGCAGGGAGACGAAAGCCTTTACCGAATGGCTAGCGACACAGGACAAGCCCGTAGTTTCGAGCGACGAGGCCGCACAAATCCTGCTCATGGAAAAGGCCGTCCGTAGTCACGAAGTCGCGGCGCAACTGCTGGACAAGGGCGAGGCGGAAACGCCGCTTTATTTTCGTTGGTGCGGCTTGTCTTGTCAATCGTGCCTTGACTGGATAGCCCCGCCGCGAGAAAACGGAGGCCGCGCGTTAATCGTAGACCTCAAAACCACCGCCGACATTGACCGCTTTGTGTGGCAAGCGCGCGATTTCCGCTACATTGAGCAACTGGCATTCTACAAGCGCGCGTATGAGGAAAACGCCGCACTTGACGCGGACTGCTACATTATCGGCGTGGAGAAGCCGCGCGCGAACGGCCCCGCGCCTCGTTGCGGCGTGTGGCATATCCTCGCCGCCGACTTAGACGAGGCCGAGGACTGGCTAATGCAGCAACTCAACGCGCTTGCGGAGGCGCGCGAGGCTAACGACTGGCGCGACGGCTATGAGGCCCTGCGCACTCTGACCTTGCACAACTACTAGGAGGCTTAACAATGGAAGGAACAAAAGACTTTTACGCCGCACTGGCGGCAATCCAAGCGGAACTCAAGGCCCCGAAAGACTTGAGCAACAACTTCGGCGGGTATCGTTACCGCAGTGCCGAGAACATCCTCGCGGCGGTGAAACCACTGCTTGCAAAGTACGGCCTCACGATAAACCTGACCGACACCATTATGCAGATTGGCGACCGCTTCTATCTCAAGGCTAAAGCGGAGATTTCCAACGGCAATGTTGCGACCTTCTCCGAAGCATACGCGCGTGAGCCTCTAGCCAAAAAGGGCATGGATGAGTCACAGGTGACGGGGAGCGCTTCGAGTTATGCGCGCAAATACGCCTTGTGCGGCTTGTTCGGGATTGACGATTCGAGCGCAGACCCCGACAACCCCGAAAACCACCCCGACAATCCTGACACGGCGAAGCGGGACGCGCGCCTAAAGGCGGCGGCGCAGAAGGGAATCGCGGCGGCAAAGGCCGACAAGGCCGCTAGCGCGAGCGCACAGGCGAAACAGCAGACGCAGACACAGACGCAGACGGCCCCCGCCGCGCCGATGATAACCGACGCGCAACTCAAGGCCGAGGTCAAGGCTTGCGAAAGCATGGACGCGCTGAAAGCGGTTTGGAACAAGTACGCGGCGGCTCTGACACCCGCGCAAAAGGCGGCATTTTCCGACCGCAAAAACGCGATAATTGCGGCGGCGCAACAGGCCGAAATCGAGGCAATCATGTAGCACGGAAAGGAGCAAGAACCATGAGCAACGAACAGAACACAGGCGCGACAACGGACGCGCTAGACATCACGGACGCATACGCGCTGATTATGCGCGGCACGTTCCAGAACATAAGCCCCGTCGAAGAGCGCGGCAAGTATCAGAAACGCACGGTCGATATCAAGCGCGGCAAGTACACTACTACGTTCGAGTTCTTTGGCGAGACATTGCCCGAAGGGCTTGACGATTTCGCGGCGGGTGACGAGGTGGCGGTGCGCTTTTGGATATCGCAACGCGAGTACAACGGGCGCGTTTACACCTCGCTAAAGGCCAAGAGCATTGAACGCATAGGCGCGGAGGCGGAGGCCGACGAGGCTGACGCAGACGCAGACCTCGGCGCGGGAATGCCGTTCTAACCGATTTGCGCCGCTAGCCGCGAGCCGTCGAGTGACGGGCGCGGGGAGGCCCGGCCCCTTTGGTAAATCGTGGCGGGGTCGCGGTAGGCTGAACCGCGCAAGCGGCGGCGGCGCGCAACCAACAACAACACAGGGGACAACAACCATGAGCCGTAAGGCTAAAGAATCGGGGAGCATTTTCGACGCAATGGACGCGGACGATGAGTTTGAAGCGGAACTCAAGCGCATTGCGGAACTTCCAGAGGACAAGAAGCGCGCGCATTTCACGGCGTTGAAAGACTCCAAAGGCACTAAATACAAGTTGCCGCCGACAACGCCGATAGATGACTGGCACAACACGCGCCCCGCCCCGTTCTTCGGCAAGTTCAACCGCGATGACGATTAACAAGGAGTTAACAACATGGCAACAGGCCAACAACTGGACATCCCCGCGCCGCGCCCGTGGCGGCTAGAGGGGCAAGCAATCTGGGACGCGGACGGCGCGTGTGTAGTCTCCGCGATGAATCCAGCGAGCATGGCGACGCGGCGGCTTATCGTCGAGGCCGTCAACGGCATTAAAGAGGCTAGCCTTGAGGCGGCGAAACTGCGTGACCTTGTGCGGCGGCTTGCGGAGTACATTCGGCGCGGACACTGCAACGAGGTGCATATCGACCGCGCAGACCCCCGGCAGAGTTACCACGTCCGCGCCGCCGACCTTCTCCGCGAGGCAGAGACCGCGCTAGAGGGCAAGGAGGCGCAACCATGACATATCACAGGATATGCGCACGGTGCGGCGCTGCGTTCTCGGCGCAATGCCACACGGCGAAATACTGCGAGGCTTGCCGACCCGCAGTCCAGCGCGAAAACAGCGCGCGGCATTTGGCGGCGAGGCGCGCATTCACGGCCCGCGCAATCGCGATAGCGGGGCGCGTCGATTTCAACGGCGGCAGGGGACGGAGGGCGCAACCATGACCGCCGCGCGGAAATATCACGAAGTGGCGCATTGCGAGATTTGCCGCCGCCCGTTCCCTGCCTCGGCTCTCACGCGCGGACTCTGCGAGGCTTGCGCCGCGAAACCGCAGACGCCGCCGCCCGTTGACCTGTACGCACTGAATGACGGCGAGAAGCAAGTCGAGCGCGTTTGCAAGGATTGCGGCGCGCATTTCATCGGCTCGCGGCTGGCGCGGTATTGCCCCGAATGCAGGGCGCGGCATGACGCGGAGACGCGCCGAAAGCAGTACGAGGCCGCGAGAGAGCGGAAGCACAGGCCCCGCCCAACCTCGCGCAACTGCTTGAGGTGCGGCAAGGAAATCGACACGGCGCACAAGTATTGCGCAGAGTGCGCGGCGGCGCGTATCGTCGAGAGTCGGCGCGCGTTCACGGCGGCGCACAAGGACGAAATCAACGCGCGGCAACGCGCTAACTATGCGGCTAGAAAGGCCGCAAGAAAGGGGCAACCATGTACGGAATAAGAGACTACCTTCGCGCTGCAGAAGCGGACGGAGACGAAGAGGCAATAGAGTATTACGAAGAGGCAATCCTTGACCACGAAGAGGCCGAGGGGGACCGCCGAAGAGAAGAGGGGAATGATGACGATGATGATGACGAATAACGAGACACTGGCCGACATCGTGGCGGAGATGCGCACCTACTTCCAAGCCAAAAAGCGCGGGAACCCCGAACATAGGCCGTGGCATCAAGTCCTGTCGGATTGGGCCGACCGCGCCGAGGCGGCGGCGGAGCGGGAGCGCGCCGCCCTCGCCTCGCCCGCCCGCAACTGCGACCGATTCGCGAACACCGCCCAGGCGCTCGGCGCGTACCCGGACGGCCCGCCCGTCGGCGACGATTGGGACGACGCCGACTGGATGATGCTCCTCGACTGGCTCTTCGCCAAGGCAAAGGAGGCCCCGAATGGACAAGCATAGCCCGACGCCGTGGCACGTGGAGATTGTCAACCGAACCTTTCACGTCGAGGCCGCCGACGGCGGCTTTGTCGCACTGTTCGTCAGCGAGGCCGACGCGGCCCTAATCGTCGAGGCCGTCAACGGCGTGGAGGCGACGCGCAAGCTCCAGCGCACACTCCTCGGCTGGAGCATGGAGCGCGACCGCCTCCGTGACCTCGTGCGGCGGCTGTGCGACGAATTGGAGAGCCACTATCACGAGCCGGCGTTGATGGACGACCCTTGTATCGTCCGCGAGGCGCGAGAGGCTTTGGAGGATGAGCAATGACCCGCACGGAGCAAGCATTTGTCAAACGCCTGGACGCGCGGCGCGAAAGTCTGCTAACGGCGTTGCGCGTTATCCATGTGTGGCTGATTTCGCCGTGGTGCGCGCAATCGGCAGAAGAGATGTGCGCTATGATTTCCGAACACGTCACGAAGCGCATAGCCGAGGAAGAGGCGGCGGCGCGAAAGGAAGCAGAGCGGCAGGGAGGCGGCAAGCAATGAGCGAACTAACGCGAGACAACTGCGCATTTGCGCTAGACGGAACCTGTAAACACGCCCCCGAACATTGCGCCGTGTGCAAGATAGACCGCGCGACAAGCGACTTTCACGGCAACCTCTGCATTGGCGCGCTGACATGGGCGCAGGTGCAACGGATGTGCGGCGGTGGCATGACCGATGACCGCAAGCGCGCGAGGCGCGAGAAAGGCGGCAGGCAATGAACGAGGATGAATATTCAATCGGTTGCGGTTGCGATACGCTCATTATTATCGCTCTTCTGCTTTACATTGCGAAACTCATCAAGGGGGCATGGCTATGGCAGTAGAGGCTTGCACACCGAGAGATGTGTTAATTTACCTTATCACGGGTTTTATCATTAGCGCGTTGGGATTGGCATTTTACACGCGCAACGATGATACAGAAGAGGTGCAAAGGTTCTCGATTGGCATAGGCGTTATTGGCTTGCTAATGTCGGCGGTATGGCCTTTCACTCTGTGCGGCGTGGCGTTCTACGTTCTCGTGCGCATGATTAGGGCCGCAATCGGGAAGGATGGCGAACATGGGCGCGGCGCATGATAGGGAGCGGTTCTTTCTCCATGCCAAGCCGCCGCGAGGCCGACCGCTACGGCTACCGCCGAGGCCCGCGCCAGTTTCGCCGCCTGTAGAGGTCGGGCGCGAGATTCCAGACGAGGCGGCGTTCGACGTGGCTATCGAGTTGGCGACGCGCGCGGAGACGGACGCCGAGGCCATGCGTACACTTGTACGCACCCTCGGCAAGTACGGCACTGAGGCCGACATTTGGGCCGTGCTGATGGACGTGCTCGGTCTGCACGGGTTGCGCTTACGCGTCCTCGCGGACTTGGAGGCGGTCGAGCGCGCGGCAATCCTAGCGGCGCGGCCCTATGCGGCAACGGACACGGACGGACGCGCAGAGGCGGCATGGAGCGCGGCGCGGCCCATGCTAGCCGCCTTGCGGCGCAAGTACAGGCAATACGCCTCGCGGAACGTCGGCGCATGGTTGGCGCGCATTTGCGGCGACCGATTCGACTACACGCGCCGCGCTTTGGAGGCCGAGGCGGTGACATGAGCGCGCATGACATGAGCGACGCGATAGAGTTCGCGCAAGCGGTCGAGCGCGGACGCGCGCAGAATGTTGCGGACTGGTTGGACACGCCCGACGAGGCCGACGATTACATTGTGGACGGATTGTTTGAGGCGGGGGAGAATGTCGCCATTGTCGGAAGCGCGAAAGCGGGTAAATCGTTCTTGGCTCTCCAGTTGGCTATCTGCATTGCGGCGGGTGTTCCCTTCTTGGCTCACGCAGTGCCGAGGCCGCGCCGCGTCCTTATGGCAAACCTTGAGATTTCCGCGCGCCAGTACAAGCGGCGCACACGCGCAATGGTTGAGGCGTTCAACATCCCGCGCGAAATCCTCGCAATGAATTTGTTTGTCGAGAACCTCAAAAACGAAGATATAACATGGTCCGCACTTAGAGCGGACGCGCTAGCGGTCGGCGCGGAGGTGCTAATGATTGACCCCTTTTATCAAATCTTTAAGGGCGATGAAATAGACCAGGAATCAGTTATCGCGGCAATCGACGAAATGAAGGAGATTCAGAAAAGCGGCATTACTCTGATAATGGTTTATCATGCGCCAAAAGGCTTTAACGGCGACCGCAATTTGCGCGACATGGTTTCAGGCTCTTCAATCCTTGTCCGTTATCCTGAGGCCCTTCTCGGCATTCTCTGCCACGCGGACGCGAAAGAGTTGCGCGTTTTCGACACCGTTTTACGACACCCGCCCATTGATGAGGTGACCGCCCGTTTTGACGGCGGCGTATTTGTTCCCGACCCGACCATCGCGCCAATAGTCGAGAGCGCGGCCTCGCGCAAACGCCTCGCGGAAATGGCCTCGCGGCACGGAGCGGGGCAGGGGAGCGGCGGCGGCAAGGTCGGGAGGCCCGCGCAAGCGCAAAGCGCAGAGGAACGGGCCGCGCAGTTGCGCATTGACATAGCCGGGGCGATCTACCACGCGGGAGACGCCATGCTCACGCGCCGCGAGGTTCTAGCCGCCGTCAAGGTCGGGATGCAAGCCGAGAAGAATGACGCGCTAAACGCCATGCTTAGAGACGGCGACCTCGTCTTGCAAGATGAACTGATGAACAGGGGCGGGGAGTTGGTGCGCGTCTCGCCTCGGCAGGGCGGGCGCACTTTCGTGACCACGCCGACGGGTGCGGAGAAGTACAAGGCAAAACTCATGCGCGACGGGGCAGGGGAGGCCGACGAGCCATGACCGCGCGCGTGATATGCGGTGATTGCCGTAACTACATCTGCGCATTGAGGCGGGGCGCGTTCTTCCCTGTCATCGTGACAGACCCGCCGTTCAATGTCGGGTACCATTACGCGGATTATGCGGACAACCTCGCGGAAGCGGAGTATTTCGCATTTCTCGCGGAGGTGTTAGGCTTTTGCCCGTCCGTGGTTGTCCACTATCCCGAAGCCATTAGCAGGTTGAGCATCGCGCTAGGCAAGCCGCCGCGGCGCGTTGTGTCATGGGTCTACAACTCTAACACGGCGCGCCAACACAGAGACATCGCGTATTTCGGCATTGAGCCTTGTTTCGACGGCTTAGGGGAGTACAAGAACCCGACCGACAAGCGCATTAAAGCGCGCATGGAGCGGGGCCTAAGGGCGCGCGGTTATGACTGGCTTTATTGCGACCAAGTGAAGAATGTGACCAAGGGAGTTGATGCGCATCCTTGCCAGATGCCTTTGCAAGTCATATTGTACATTCTCGCAACATTGCCGCGTTGTGCGACTATCATAGACCCATTCGCGGGTAGCGGGACTACCCTACTCGCGGCGCAACGCCTAAAAATGCGCGCGGTCGGCGTTGAGATGAGCCGCAATTATTGCGAAATAGCGCGCGCCCGTCTCGCGGCTGATTCCCCGCTTTTCGATTATGTGGAGGGCCTCGGCTCATGAGCGGCATTGTATATTTGCGACACGCCACGCAGGGCGCATTTTCCCCCCGCGTTTCGCGCCGTTTTTCGACAGCGCGCAAATCAATTTTAGTTTTAGTATCGCAATCGAAAAACCATACCCCCGATTATTGCGATACTAAAAACCGCATCATTGCGATACTAAAATTATTCCCCCCTAAAGGGGGGAAAATAATTTCCGTAACGCAATGCCGCGGGCCAGAATGCGGCCAAAATCACCCCTTTTTTTACTCGTTACTGAATTTTAGTAAATTAATGTTTCCATGAAGCAGTTTCCGGCCTTCAAAATCGTCATTGACACGCGGGAGCAAGCACCGCTTCCGATACCACGCCATTGGTATGTTCGCGGCACTCTCAAGACCGCCGACTATTCCATTTTGGGCTACGAGTCCGCTTTCGCCATTGAGCGCAAGTCACTGCAAGACCTCGTCGGTAGCCTCACGCACGGGCGCGCGCGGTTTGAGAGGGAACTGCAACGCCTCGCGGCATTCCAGTTCAAGCGCGTCCTCGTCGAGGCCCCGTATTCCGCGCTAATGTGCCAGGACTTCCAGTTTTCTCTCGCGCGGCCCCGTTCAATCCGCGCAAGCGTCGCGGCCTTTGAAGCGCGGTACGGCATCCCGTTCATCTTTGCGGACGGACGCGCCGAGGCGGTTCATCATGTCATGCTATGGGCGCGTTATTGGCTCCGCGAGCAACTCAAAACGCCTAAAGGCCCCGCAAACGGCCCGTAGAGGCCCGTGGCGCGCGTTTCGCCTCGCAGAGGTGTCTCCGTACCCTCGCGGACGAGCGGCGCGTTCTGGCGCGATTCTACGCGATTTCAAGGGTATTGCGCAACCTCGCGCGCGTGTGGTACTATGTAACCACCTCGTTTCTCAAAACTGAGTGGGGTGGGGGGCCGGGTAGGTACTACCGAGGCCCCGAAAAAAGCAGGTTCCGCGGGCGCGATTAAGGAGAGTGCGCGGGCCAAATTGAAACTTGAAAACTTTATTGATGGATGACGGCGAACAATCTAGCGCGGAAATGCTAACCAAATCCGAACTGGCGGCGGTTTGGGGCGTGACTCCGCAAGCCGTGCATGATATGTTTTCACGCGCGGGCGCGCCGGGGTTTGTCGGCGGCAAAATTTCGCGTATCGTCGCGGAGAACTGGCGCAACTCGCGCAAGCGGCTTAGAGTTTCAAGTGTGGTTTCAAGTCAAAAGCCTGGACTTGATATAGCTGAAGCGCGGCGGCAACAGGAAATAATCAAGGCTATGAAAATGCGCATGGACTATGACCGCGCAAGGGGCGAGTTAATCCCGCGCGCGGAAGTCGAGGCCAATTGCCGCGAGGACGGTGCGCGCATACGGGCCGCGCTAATGGCTATGCCCGCGCGGATTGCGCCGACCCTAGCGGACGCCGCCGCGTCGGGAGGCATACCCGCCGTCGCCGCCGCGCTAGAGGCGGACGTGCGGCGCACGTTGGAGGCGTTGGCAAGTCTTGATAGCCTTGACATGGAGGGCAACGCATGAAGCGGAAACGGAGGCGAAGCGAGTTAGACCGCGTGGCGGTACGGTTGCGGCGGCTCTATGCCAAGCGCGGCGCGCGGTGCTGGCCTCGTGCGCTAGAGTTGATTGCGCGCGCCTCCGTAGATGAAATTATCATTCGCATGGGCGTGGCGTTGCGCGTCGCTCTCAATGGCGGCGGCGGCATGGGCCGCGAGTTGGCGCGGGATGGCTACCTTTTCGCGGGCGCGCGCCTGTGGTGGTATCGTAGCATTAAGCGGGATGGGGACGCGGCGCGTGACTTGCTAGACGATCTAAACCGCGCATGGGCCGCGATTGCGACGGGGCCGCATGACGATGCATGGTACAAGGCGCGGCTAGAGGCGTCGGCGTTCTACCTCGTCGCGTGTGGCTTGCCGCAGGAACTGATACCCGCCGTGACCGAAATGGCTGAACAGGGACTAAAGGCGCATGATGACTGAGGCGGCGAAATACCATGCTTTGACCTTTTGCGCGCCGCCGCCGCGAGAAACTCTTGCACAATGGGCGGAGCGGTGTCTTGTCATGGGGACGCGGCAACCTACCGCATTCCCCGGCCCGTTCCGCTTGGACAATTCGCCGTATTTGCGCGGAATCATGGACGCGCTAGACGAGCCGACAACGCGGCTTGTAGTTGTCGAGGCGGGGGCGCAGACGGGCAAGACTACTCTCGGCTATGCGTGGTTGGCTCATGCCGTCGCGGCTGACCCCGCGCCCGCCCTGGTTGTCTATCCCTCTGAGGATTTGGCGCGGTCTAATTCCGCGACGCGCATTCAACCGCTTTTTGAGGATTCGCCCGCGCTTGCGCCGCTGATACCTAGCGACCGTCGCGCCAACTGGCAACTTTTGCAGTATCGCATAAACGGCGCGACCGTACACCTTACGGGCGGCAACTCCCCCGCGCAAGTCTCATCAAGGCCGATTCGTTATGTGCTTCTTGACGAGGTTGATAAATACCCGCCGGAGGCGTTGAGGGGCGAGGCCGATATCGTCTCACTAGCCATGCAGAGGCAGAAAACGTATTGGAATCGGCAAGCGGTGATGATTTCCACGCCGACAACGCCGACGGGGCTTATTCACCGCCATTTTCAACGCGGGGATATGCGCGAGTATGAAGTCCCATGCCCAAAGTGCGGCGCATTTTCGCGGCTCCGTTGGCAGAATATCAAATGGCCCGAAGGACGGCCCGACCTCGCGGCGGTTCATTGCCCCGAATGCGGGGAGGCGTGGAGCGAACACGAACGGCGCGCGGCGGTTCGGGCGGGGCGGTGGAAGTCTCACCGCGCAGACGGCGAGGCCGAGGCGGGTGTGGTATCGTTCCATTTGCCGTCCCTCCTTGCCATGTGGGTAACACCCGCAGAACTGGCGGTTAAGTTCGTGCGTATCAAGGCCGACCCCGTCGCTCTTCAAGATTTCGTAAACAGCGACCTTGCCGAGCCGTATATCCCCGTTGACGCCCGCGTGACCAACGAGCAACTACGCGCGAGGGAAGGGGACTATGACGAGGGAGCGCGGCGGTGGCCTGAATCTGATGATGTTGTAGTTTACGGCGGCGTCGACGTGCAACAAGATTACCTCGTTTGTGTCTTGAGGCAATACAGGCGTGAGGACTGCGCAAGCGCGTTGGTGTGGCGCGGCACGTTGCGCACGTTCGCGGAGTTGGACGGGATGCTATCACAGTATCACGCCGAGGCTTGTTGTGTGGACGCGCGGTATAGGAGCGACGAGGTCTATGAGGCCGCGCTTAGATACCCCGGCATTTGGCCGACAATCGGCGTCGCGGGGTTCCGCATTCCCGCCGTCTTTGAGCAACAAACGCGCAACATTGACGAGGGGAGGCGCGGCGGCTATGGGCGAACGGTGTCCGTTCTTGTCGCCAACTCTAACGCGCTTCTCGATATGCTTCACGCACGGGTAACCGCCGCAGATGGCGCGCCGCTTTGGGAGATTCCGCGCGGCCTCGGCTCTGATCCCGACTATGCTTCACAGATGAGCGCAATGTATCGTAGCAACGGCGTATGGATAAACCCGCGCAAACTTCCAGAGCATTTCACGGACGCGGAAAAACTATCAATCCTCGCGGCTTGGTATGGCGGCATACGCCCGACCGAGGCAGCGGAAATCGTAGAGGACGGGGAAGAGAAAAAGAGCGAAGAACCCGCCGAGCCTCAAAACTGAAAAACTTTCAACGAATAAAACGCGCCACAAAATGCGCAGTTGAGCCGCATGGATAAAGGGCGAAACGCATGGTTATGCCCAAAAACTAAAGTGGCCTCTCCATTGTTTTTCAGTCGTTGCGATTTAGACTAGAATCGCAATGGCAGACCAGACAAGCGCAATAAAGCAACTAGCCGACCTTTGGCGAGAGGCCGCGAGTCAGATTGATGATGACTTCGCGCGCCTTGAGTGTCTTGCGCTGATTGATGACTGGTACAACCTCCGCACGGCTTGCGCCGCTTTGGCATCTTCCGCTGACGTCACTAGTTACTCAATAGCGGGGCGCACTGTTACCCGCGCGGCAATGGCCTCGGTGAAACATGAGGTCGAAAGCCTAACCGACGAAATACTGGCAATGTTGCGGCGTGGCGGCGGCGCGCTTGTCGCGGATTTAAGGAGGGCGTTCATCCCATGAGCCTTTGGAGGTCCATACTCGACGCCGCCCTTGAGTCAACCGCGCGCGCCTCGTTGCGCCTAATGGGCCGCGATATCAATGCGGACGAGGACAAACTCTTACCGCAGAGCGACCGCGACGAGGTAGTAAACCGCTGTCACGATTTGCGGCGCAACAATCCAGTTGCGGCGGGCGTTGCCGAGGGGCTTGCTGATAACGTGGTAGGCTCACGGCTCATGCTACAGGCGCGGACAAGCGACCGCAAATGGAACGCAGACGCCGAGGCATGGTTCCGCGCGTGGGCTGGCAACTGCGAGACTTCCGGGCGGTGCAACTTTGCCGAGGTCGTGCGGCACGCAGTGCGCGCGCGTCTTTTCGACGGCGAGTTGTTTTGCATTCCGCAACCCGACGGAAAATTGACTCTTGTCGAGTCTCAACGGGTGCGGCCCGAAGCAGGGAGTAACCAGGCATACAGACTAGACGCGGCGGGGCGCGTGACCGCGTGGCGCATAGCCGACCGCGACCCTCGCACGGGCGAGGTGACAGACACAAGCCCCGCGCGTTGGGTTCCGTCCGCTTTCCATGTTGCGTGGCGTTGGCGTCCCGACCAAGTGCGCGGGTGGCCTCAATTGGCGACTGTCGCAAACGCAATGCAAGACCTCGGCGAGATTAACGCCGCGAATTTGAAGAAGTACAAAATGGGCGCGCTTGCCGCATGGTGCTTGACTGGCGGCGGCAGACTCAAGGGCCGCAACACTACCAAGAGCGACAGCGCACACCCGCTCTCAAGTTTCCGCGACGGGATGATTTACGAACTGGAGGAAGGGCAACAACTGCAACCTTTCCAAAACAATCAACCCGGCGGCGAGTATTCGCCTTTTGTCGAGTTGAATTTGCGCCTTATCGGGATGGCGGTGCGGTTGCCGTATGAGTTTCTCTTGCAGTACTTCGGCGGCGGCACTTTTGCAAGTTCAAAGGCCGCGCTTGAGCAGGTCCATGTGACCGTAGCGGCGTGGCAAGACTGGATTGAGGATGCGCTAATACGGCCCGTGATGGCGTGGCGCGTTGCCGAGGCAATACGGCGCAAGGAGTTGCCGCCCGCGCCTGTAGATTCGCGGGGCCGCTCTGAATGGGACCGCTGGCAGTGGCAACGCCCCGCCGTAATGTGGCTAGACCCGCAAGCGGCAATACAGGCCGAAATGCAAGAGATTCGCATGGGCGTCGGCACACTTACCGCCGCCGCCGCAGAGCGCGGCCTTGACCTTGAGGAAACCTTTAGACAACGCGCCGCCGAAATGCGCATGGCGGCGGACATTGAAGAAGAGTACGGACTCGCGGCGGGTTCGCTCTCTGATATCCAGATTCCCGGACAGACGCCGACCCCCGCCACACCCGTCGAGACGCCGCCAACAGAAACGGAGGCCGCGCAATGACAATGCCCCCGCTTTGGAGATTGGCGCGTGAACTGAGGGCGCGGCCCGTTGCGATAGAGCCGCGCGCATTTGCCGCGATTGATTCACAGCTTGCCGCCGCAATTGATGGGCGGCTTGCAGGACTCAAGGCCGACCGAGACGAGGACGAGGGCGATGAACTGGTAGAGGTTCCGCGCCTGTACGATTTGCGGCCCGATGGCGTCGCCGTTGTTCCTCTGCATGGTATTTGCGGACGGCACTTGTCGGGGCTTGCTATGGCTTGCGGCGGTTGCGACGTTGACCGCGTTCGCGCCGCAGTGATAGCCGCCGACGCCGACCTAGCCGCGCGCGCCATTGTTCTCGACGTCGATAGCCCCGGCGGCGCGGTCGCGGGTGTCGCGGAATGCGCCGAAGCGGTTGCGCGCGTTGAAAAGCCTTGCATTGCTTACGCCGCAGACCAGTGCGCAAGCGCGGCCTATTGGATAGCCTCGCAAGCCGACGCCTTAATCGTCGGGCCGACCGCTGACATAGGGAGCGTGGGCGTTTATTGCGCGCTTCTCGACGAGTCCCGCGCGTATGACGCGAAGGGCCTAAAGGTCGAGATGCTTTCAAGCGGCGCAAACAAGGGCGTCGGCTATCCCGGCACGGCGTTGACGGATGAGCAACGCGCAACTTTGCAGGGGCAAGTCGATTATGTCGCGGACCTCTTCAAGGCCGCAGTGATGAAGGGCCGCGCGGGGGACGAGCCTAGCGCGGACATACTGGATGGGCGTTGCCTCGTCGGCGGTTTAGCCGTTGACGCAAATATGGCTGACGGCGTGGGAGACATGGAGGCCGCTGTTTCTCTCGCCTTAACAATGGCGGCTCAAGTAGGAGACTAACCATGTCACAGCGCATTCAGAAGATACTCGCGGCGCAAGCCGCAGAGGACGAGGACAAGCCCGAAGAGGCCGCGCCCGTCGAAGAAACCACCGCCGCAGAGGATGAGGCCGCGCCCGTCGAAGAGACGCCGCCCGAAACCCCCGCCGAGGAACCCGCGCCCGTCGAAGAGACGCCCGAAGAGGAAAAGAAAGACGAAGAGGAAGAGGCCGAATGTGGCGACGAGAAACAAGCCGCCGCATTTGCCGACCGCCTCGCCGCTCTTGAGGCGCGTTTCTCCGCTATCGAAGAGGAAAACGCCCGCATGAAAGCCGCGCTTTCCGACCCCGCTTTCGCCGCCGCCGCCGCCAAGACTACCACGGTTCCCGCTGGCGCGGACGCGGCCCCGACCCTTTCGCGCGACGCCGCAAATGCGGAGTACGCGAAACTTAAAACCCCGCGCGAAAAGGCGGCATTTCGGGCCGCTCACCGCGCAGAACTCGGCCTCCGCTAGCCGTGCGGAACAAGCCTTAACCGTCAACCAAAAGAAAGGATGACAAACAATGGCAACTACCTACACCGGCCTCTCTGAGGCTCAGATTGATGATTATATCATCGGCGCGATACAGGCGATTCTGCCTTACTTCCGCGCGTTCTCCACGCAGTTGGACCACCCGGATGGACTCATCAAGGGCAATACCTACATTGTCCCCGTCGTGGGCAATGTGAGCGTTGCCAACAAGACCCCCGGCACTCTCGCCACCGCTAGCGGCTCCGTCACTGGCGTAGGCGTCGAGGTCGATACGTTCAAGGCCGCCGCTTTCGACGCGGTTGAGGGCGTCATTTCCTCTCGTCTGCTCGCCGCCTGGTGGCCCGAACAGATTAAGGAAGCCGCCGTCGCCGTCGCGCAGTCTTGCGTTGACTCCGCTCTCGGCCTCGTCACCGCCGCCAACTACGGAAGCACCTCCGCTGATGTCGTAACAAAGGCCCTTGCCGCTTTCGATATCAACACCCTTGGTGACATTCGCGCCGCCGCAAAGGCGAAACTCAAGAACGTCCCTGGCGCGTTTATCTGCAATTCCGCGATTGCTAGCAAAATGGCTGTCATGCAGCAGATTGTTCTCGCTCTCGCCATTGCTGATGACCGCAACGTGATTGCCGACGGGCGCATTCCCGGCGGTATGCTCGGCTATGACGCTTACGAATACAGCGACCTCCCCGACAACAGCGAGAACCTCGTCGCCGCCGTCATTGGTCGCTCCGCTATCGCGGTTGCCGCTGGCGCGCCTGAGCAGATTGTCACCTCCGGCCTTGGCGATGTGGCCTACCGCCGCATTGTCACGGAACCCGCTTCCGGCCTCTCCTTGCAGTACACCGAAGTTGTCAAGGGCGGCGGCACGATCACCGCCGAGCTTGGCTTGCTCTTCGGCGTCAAGAAGGCGCAGGACTCCGTGGTCCGTCTCGTCACCGCGTAGGTGTGACCATGCCACTCACCGCCGCAAGCCTAGCCGCAGACGCGCGCGCAATGTGCGAGGACTTCCCGCAACCCGTGACCATTTCGAGGCCGGGGCGCGGGCGGTTCTCGTGCAACGCCGCCGTTGACATGGCGGGCGGCGGTGAGACATTTGCAGACGATGGCGCGGCCCGTTTCCTCGACGCCGCTACCACTGTCACGGTGGTTGCGGATGATTGCGCATGGTTGCCGCAGATAGGCGACCGCGTGCATATCGGGACGGGCCGCGCTTATCGTGTCGCGGCGGTACGCGGCACACCTTGTGACCCGTGCTTAACTCTTAGCCTTGAGGCGTGGCTATGATAGACATATCCGCACAGGTCGATGTGTCAGACTTCGAGCGCACGGCAGAGAGATACGCGCGCGTCGCGGGGAAAACACTAGAGGCGGCGCAATGGCGCGGCCTCTCTCAATGGGCGCGCAAAGCGGTTGCCTATCACAAGACGCGCCAACCTTCACAGGCTACTAAGGCGCGCATTTCTCGCCTCTTCTCGTCTCGCCAATGGCGGCTATACAGTTGGCTTGCAAAGGGGCGCGACATTGGACACGGCGAAAACGCCTTGAGGAACTTCGCGCGGCGCATAGCAACGAGCCGCAAACAATCCGTAGGCTTTCCGATGGCGTTGCTTGTCGGCTTGTCTAAGGCGGCGGCGGCTAAATCGCGCGCGACTCTCAAAACTGGCTTGCGCGGATGGGCGCGCCTTACCGCCGGAGGCTTGGGCCGCGTGGCCTCTATCGACGCGGGCGCGGAGTACCAGTTCCACAATGACCTCACAAGCGCGAAACAGATGCGCAACCCCGCGCCGAATGAACAAGCCGCGCTTGAGGCTTTGGCGGCTACGGAAGCGGCACAAGTCGCGGACATGGAAACCTATATCCAACGCAAATTAAACGAGGGGAATATCTACCTATGACCACTCTCGAAAATTGCCTTGACACCATGCTTGCGCGGTTGCGGGATGCCGTGTATGCTGACGCCGCATTGACTGTATTCCCCGCGCTTCTCCGCTTTGACGCCGTTCCAGTTGACGGCGCGTATGTGCATATCACTGCCGAGCCTGACGAGGGTACACTTGTCAACGGCGAAAGCGGCGAGTTTGTTTGTTGCGAGGTGCGCGTCGGTGTCCGCATTGTGTGTGACGTCGATTCCCTCGCGGCTGATTCTTTCGCGGACGCACGAGCCGCGATTTGGCGCACGATGCAAGACACCGCCGCGCTTGTCGCGGGTGGCGTCGCGCCTGTAATCATCTTTCAAGGCGAGGCTCCCGCGAGTGTTGACAATTCGCGCCTCGTCGCAGATTTCCGCGCGCGGGTTGTTCTCGGCGCGTGGTACTACAACGAAACACAGGAGGCTTAAACTATGGCAGCTACTAGAGCGCAAGTCGCAACCTCGGCGGGCAAGACCGTTGAGTTGGGTTTTGGTTCCAATACAATATCGGTGATGATTCGCGCCAACCAAAGCGAGGCGGCAAGTGGGAATGTGGAGTACGTCCCCGACGAGAATCGCGACGAT
>Ga0326511_10000593_pt1 | contig 31863 bp, 36 predicted proteins | sample 0_2496_0518_D_FD_203701 | JGI IMG/M metagenome (GOLD analysis project Ga0326511, IMG submission 203701) | Bovine rumen microbial communities from UC Davis, California, United States - 0_2496_0518 | ecosystem: Host-associated > Mammals > Digestive system > Stomach > Rumen | place: USA...
TGGCACTACAGTCTTTGCAACAGTATACTTGTCTATGGTGAGTTGGTGTATAGTAATTGCCACAATAATGGCATTTTTTCACTATACTTGCTTTATTTAAATGCAACACTTCACCATTCGTATACTTTCCTCTTAACCATTGGATTTCCTTGTACGATAATTTCATTATTCATCATCTTCCATCCAATCATACTCATCGCTCTCATCATCTTCATTGAAATCAAGTTCAAAATCATAATGATGGAAACATATTTCATTCAGTAATAAGAATATCACAAGAGTTATGCTCCAGTAGTAACTGCCAGTAGCACCAGTACAATCTGCTACGAACATACCAACAAGGATCATTGCAACTTGACATAATAGGAAGATGAAAAAAAGAATGAAATAAAAAATTGGATTCATTCACTATCACCAATTTCCTTAAGCATAATTTGGAACAGTCTTTTTTTAGATTCAAGGGTTGTTCTTAACATACGATATTGTAATCTTATCTCACCGATTTGTGTTTCAATATAAGCATCTTTTTCTGCAACAGTTGGTTTCGCTTTGCCGATTACTGCACCGAAATCTGTTCCAAGCAAAATGTTGGCTCTTTCTTGCTCATAATCAAATTTACTGTTCCAGTAATCAGTTTCCATCTCTTCAATCTCATCGTTAAGTTTTTTTATCTCATCATTCATTGTAATTCCTCATTGGTTTTATGTTGAGTTGTTTTCTAATCTTGTTTAACTGGTTTTTATCCCAGTTCACTTTTATTAATTCTTTTTTCACTTTCCTTGCAATTTCCAATGTTTCATAATTGCCAAAGTAGACATTATTCTTTCGGATAATAAACCCTTTTCTACCTTTCAATATGCTAATATAAGTATCATTGAAATCCTTTTGTGCTTTTTTTCTTGGCAATCCAGTTGCTTTCTTTGAGTAGCCATCTTTTCGTATTATTCTTCGCATAATCCATCTGTACTGTCTTGGAGTAAGTGTGTATTTTGCTTGAAGATTATAAGCACTCATTCCTTGATCCAAATCTTTTAGAAAGTTAGTCCAGTTTATCGTTGGCTCTACCATCATTGTTTTTCACCTAAACTAATTTTTTCTGTTCGTTCGCTTCGTTTATTCTCTGCTTTGCAATATCATAGTATTTTTCAACTTTTTCTATTCCTATGAAGTTACGATTGGTTTGTAAACAAGCAACACCAGTTGTTCCACTACCCATAAAACAATCCAATACTGTATCATTTGGGTTAGACCAAGAAAGAATATGGTCTTTCGCCAATTGCAAAGGGAACATTGCAGGGTGTCTGTATTTTTTTATTGCTGACTCTCCAATAGTATAATACCAAATATTTGATTTAATTTTTGTATCGTTGATTGTAGAATCTTTATTAACTCTTTCCATACCATTAGGAGTTATCTTCTTGAAACTCTTTGCAGATTGTCCTTTATGTTTGCAAGGAACTCTTAATGGGTTACAAGTGTTTGGTTTCCCCTTTGAAAATATGAACATATACTCAAAAGCATCACAATATCTTTTGTGGAATATTTGGGGCAAAGGATTATTTTTTGCAAATATCATAACATCGTGTAAATTAAAACCAATTTCCTTGAAATATAATGCTTGATTGAATGAAGTTCCAGTTTTTGACCCATTCTTTGTTGAGTCATTAATAACCCATACAATAACACCACCATCTACAACAATATCATATAACTCATTTGCAACTTTTTTAAAAATATCGAAATTCCATTCCAAAGAATTATTATAAGTACGAAGATTGTCATATGGTGGAGATGTAACTACAAGGTCAATGCTCTCTCTCTCTAATGTTGGTAGAACATCTAAACAATCACCATTGATTAATTCCATCATCATTTTCACCTATTGTATCGGTAAAGTTTACTATTGTTGCTCTGTTTTTGCACTTCTAAATCACGAAAGTAATTCTTTTTCAAAAGGTTGCTCACTTTCGCAGATGAGAGTCCTTTACCTAATTTGCCCAGTTTGAAATCGTTTCCTTGTAGAAATTCGCTTATTTCTTTTGCAGAAATCCACTTGCCCTTATTAAGTACGAAGTAGCATTTGATTACTCCTTTGGCTCTTTCTTCCATTGGTTATCACATCCTCTCTGTTCTGATAATGTAATGTGATGCTCTGAAATCATCTTCATACTTGGATGCAGTTGTCTTGTCTTGGTCTTGATAATGATTACTTGAATAACTGTACTCCCTATCGTTAGGTTGTTCAAGTTTCTCTACCACTAATTGACATATTCTGCAACCATCTTCCAGTACGATTGGGTATTTGTTCAAGTTCACTATTTCAAGTGTGATGTGTCCTTTGAAGTTTGGATCTATGAAACCACTTGTAATATGCACCAATAATCCAATCCTTGCAAGACTTGAAACTCCCTCTACTCTACCAACATAACCATTTGGTATATGCACCTTTTCCAATGTACTGATTAACACTAATTCGTTCGGTGGTATCACTACACGATTAAAGTTTTCCACCACATCAGTTTCATCTGCTAATGGTGGAACTATAACTCCTTTATTCAAACGAAAATGCAAATCAATACTGCTTGGTTGCAAATATAATGAATTGAAAGGTTGTATGAAATCAGAATGTTCTTTCTGAAGTTCCATTAGTCCTTTATCGCTTAAAATACTCAATTATTCACCATCCTTTTTAAACCAAATGTTAAAGTTATTTGACATTGTAGTGGTGTGGATTTCTTTTATCTCTCCAAACTCCTCTTCAAATGCCCTTAACAATTCCATTGGTAAAAAATCAACAGTCCAAATTATGATAAATCTATCTTGGTTGAAATTGAACCAAGCAAGACTCCTATCGTAGCCATATTTTTCAAGTATGGCTTCCAGTTTCAATCCTAATTCATTTTGCAAGGATTGTAACTGCTCCCTAATCTCAAAATACTTATCCATTTATTCCACCTAAACTAATCTCTTCTGTTCATTTACTTCGTTTATTCTCTGCTTTGCAATGTTATAATAATTTTCATCTAATTCTATACCTATGAAATTACGATTTAAGTTTTGACAAGCAACTCCAGTTGAACCACTACCCATAGTAAAATCCAATATTGTATCATTTTCATTGGAATATGTCTTGACAAGATATTCCAATAAATCAACTGGCTTTTGAGTAGGATGAACCCTATTCTGCCCATTACACTCTTTTGCCTTTGCATTGAACTTTACAATGTTTGTAGGATATTTCATTTTAGTAAATTTAACTGGAACTGCCTTATAATCATTATACACATTAGGATTAGTATTAGTAGATGTCCGATTATGATTCTCTTCCTTACCCTCCCACATTATAGGATTATAAGTGCATTGCTTATCATAAAAAACCATAATATTCTCATATTGCCTCATAGGTTGTTTCTTTGCATTTAAATGCCCACTTCTAACTACCTTATCCCATATAAAATCATATTTATAATTCTTAATGTTGCTTAATCGTACTTTGCTACTGTAAGGTTCGTTACCAAATAGGATTACTGGGGCATTTCCTTTTTTGAGTTGGTTTAAGTAATCCCACATTTCATCTAAATGTATCATTATATCCCATTTGCATTGGGTTATATTGTAAGGTGGGTCTGTTAAAACCAAATCAACTTTGACATCTTTTTTGATAAGGTCTTGCATAACCTCCAAGCAGTCGCCATTAATTAATTTAATCATTATTCCACCTTTTTACCTAATGCTCTTAAAACCTCATCGGCAAGACTATCACCGATACCATCAACTGCCAGTAACTTTTTCTTATTAAGTTTCAACAAATCACGAAGATTTTTCAAGTTATGCAATGCTACAATATTCTCTGCCCTTTTCTGACTAATTCTTGGTATTGAAACCAAAAAATTATAACAAGGATTCCTTGACAGTTTCTCTACTGGTCTAACAACTCTCCTATTCGTATCATTGCACTTCTCAAACACAAATCGCATACATTGAAAAGCCTCTTTATCATCCTTGAAAGTAACAACATTCGTATAAGTCAAAAGACTTGCCATTGCACTAAAGAAATGAGTCTTATGGAACTGCCTCTTGGTGTACCTTTTCCATTCATAACAAGCAACATCAATTGATCCTACAACAAATACGAAATGGTAAGGGAAATTGTTCGCTTGGTCTATGGTTTCCTTTTTCAACCTACCATCGTAGATTGATTGTATGAAGTCAATAGTGGTCTTGAACTCTATTACAGTATTCCCACAGACATAATCTCCATATTTGAGTTGGGTTTCCTCATAGTCATAGCCCCAAGCGATGAATCTCCTTTCTGCATACTTTCTTCGTTCTTTGTGTTCCCTTGAGTCCATATAGATTTTTAAGTCAGTCAAGTTCCACCACCTTGAACCTTACGAAGTTTTGGAATCCATCTAAATCGAATGGGTTGTCGATGGCTTCAATGAACTCTAATTTGATATTGATTGGTTCTAATGCTTTGTTGAGATTGCTTAAATTTATAGGTGCAGTTTCAGTTTCCATATACTTTTCAACTTCATCGTTGGATAGTGTTCTGTTCTCTACGATGATGCACTTGTCTTGTCTGAAACCCATAACCTTACGATTGTTAGTTGTTTCACCAACAATATCGAAGAGTTTATCCCAATCAATATTATCACAATATTTCTCTTCAAGTTCATCGAAGAATTTCACTAAATTTTCTGTATCCATTCCATCTTCTTTGGCTTTCTCTCTTGCAAAACCAATGAAATCATCAAGTTTATCTTCTTTAACAAGATTGCCAATGATGTTTGAAATAAGAATGTTAGATAAGTCTTTCATCATCTCTTCCATTATTTCTCAACTCCTTGTAATTGTGGTATTAATGTTTTCAAGTAAGCTGAATATTCATCTCTCTTTTTCCTTAACTCCTCACCTTTTTTGTAGTCAATGTGTTCGGTTGCAAGGATCTTGTCAATGTTCTCAATATTGGAACGAACTATCCTTGCCACTTCATTTATCGGATTCATCTTCTCTCTCCATTGGTTTTAATCTGAAGATAGTGCCACATTTTTGGCACTCTTCATCACCATATTCGTTGATTTCGTGCAATTCACCATTGCAAATGTTACAGTATCTCATCTTTTATCACCAAAGGTTAGGTTGTATGGGAAATATGCTCCCAATATTTCATTCATTCGTTCATCATCTATTTTCCCATCTTTGCAACATTTGTGCAAGATGTTTAAAAATTCCTTGTTTGTTAATGTAGCCATTGTTTTGCTCCTTGTGTTATCCAATATTCTTGTTTCGGTTGCTCTACCAGTCCTTTCTTGATTAATGTGAAGATGTTCCCTTTTTCACCACAACTGGCACAAAAGTAATGTGTTGGGGTTATGCAGAAACTTGGGTTGCTTGTTGCAGTTTCGTGGAATGGGCAACAACACCATACTGTATCTCCATAGCTTCTTACTTTGTGCAATGGGAAAATGTTTCTGAATACATCTCTCAAATCTAATGAAAGCAAATCATCTTCGGTTTTCAATCGGTCTGCATACTGCAACCTTTTGGTTTCAATCTCTTCAAGTGCCTCTTTGTATTTTCTAAAGGCACTTCGGATTATCTTATCGTGATAGTGCATTGCCTCTTCATAGTAATCCAAGTTTTCGTTTATATCGTGAAATTTACCTTGCTTGATATAGACCACTTGATTAGTTTTAGGATGAGTAGAACCTATGACACGAATATTGCCATCAAGACTTGCATTAAAATTAACTTCATCAAGACTATTCAATTTAAATGAGTCTAACTGCAATAATTCAATAACATAATACTTAAAGAAAAGACTTGGCTCTTCAATAGGTTCGTGATTGAATAACTTGAAATTAGTAGGTGGAATCTGCACATACAAATGATAACCCTTATTAGTGCTATCCACGATGACACAGTCAATCCCTTTCCTTTCAAGGAACTTACTGATAGTCAAGCAGTCATTCCAAGCCAACTCCTTATCATCTTCACTATCAAAATCCAGTATGATATTCCAAACAACACCATCCTTACCATACTTTGTAATGTAAAGATCAGAGTCTTTAGGTTGATTTTCAACTAATCTTTCAAGTTGATCCACACTTTTTATCCTAACTCTTCTTGCATTACGATTACGATTACGATAAACAGTAGTAAGGTAGTGTTGCTTATCTTCAAAGATTTCTAAAGTTCTCATCATAAAACCTCTTCAAACTTGGATTATGGGATAAGTTCTCTTCCAATCGCTCATCGAAAGGTTTGCTACCATCCCAATCATAACTTGCAATAATCACTTTCTTCAATTCCCTACACTTCTTACTGAAATCATTTTCAATCGACATCACCTCATTACTCTCAAGATGTTATCTCCACCAGTCTTGATGTTCACACCACTAAATCCTAACTCTTCAAGCAAACATCTTAAACAATACAATTCATAAGCGATTAACAAGTTATCGCTAAACTTTCTTGTTTCGATTGCATAATCCTCTAAACTTTTCATAATTTCACCTAATAAAAATACATACAGAAATCTGCATAATCTTTAATGATATGCTCTTTCCTTACTTTTTCATTTACATTCTCAACTTTAACGAAAGGATTATCCTTTTCAGTAACCACTTTTGTGGCTAATTCTTTTGAATCGGTAAAGAAACTATTACCAATTGCATCACTTACTCTCAACATATTATTTCACCTCTCCTCTAACGAAATAAATAAGGTACATTTCCCTTAAATCATATAATATACTTTCAACATCTAACTTTGGGAATCTTTGAAAAACCTTAATGGCTTCGATTGGAGCATTTTTCTTAATGTAAGTGTAAATGTACTTATAATCCCTATCAAGCAGTTTCACACTTACTGGGTTGCCCTCATCTTCAATCATTATCTTCGCAGTTTCCCATACCACTCTTTCATTGAAATCAATAACTTCCATACTTATAACCATCCAAGTTCGTATATAGGATCTGACTTCATCAATGTTTCAAAAAACAATTCGCTTTTCTTGGTTATCTTGCGATTTTCATCTATGAAGTCTTGGAGTTCATCTTCTATTCCACGATAGTTTTTCAAGAGTAAGTCTTTGCCTTTTTCAAGATTATCTCTTGAAAAGTTTGGTTCTATCCTATTGACTTTGCTACCATCGTAGAGATGCCCATTGATTGCATATACTGGTGCTTTGTTATCCTCACCTATGCAGATTAAGTAGTTATTGTCATATAACTTCCTTATCTTCTGCTCAATATCATTACGATTGGTACGATACCAACTTCTGCTACCACATTCGCTTTTCAAGTATCTTGTAGTGAAAAAGTATTGATGTTCATCGGTGTTCTCTGAAAGCCAATCCACATCTTTACTGCCCTCTAATGTACCAACATTGAACTTGACAGTTTCCTCATAATTAGCAGTAGACTTGCTATTGCCAACATTGTAAACATCGAAGTTACTGAAGATACCATTTATGAGTTTAACTTCATTCGGTAGCAAGTTGTTATTGTTATCGAAGATGGTTAGTGCAGTCCTTACATCTTGCTTACTTGCCAATAGTAGTGGATGTTTTTCACCATACTCTTCGTGATAAACACACTTACCCTTGTTAAGTGTACAACTCAATTTCAAGATAGAATTGAACTCATCAACTTTCCTATTGAAGTCATCGATAGTTCCGATATATTCGACAATGTCATACATATAAAGGTCAAACATATCCACATCGGTTTTTTCATTTGCAAGGAAATGAACTAATCCTTGAACACTCTCTGTATCCCTTTCAACTTGTTTAATCTCATTAGCATATGACCCTTGATTATTCATAATTGATTTGAAAGTTACCAAATCCATAGGGTCTACGAATGGTGGAGTAATGATGATTGACCTACTCTTCTCTTGCTCATTGATTATATCTTCGTGAGCAGTAGTGTAAGCCAAACAAGGATAACCTTTTACCCATTGCTCTTCAGTAACATTTTCATTACTGTTATCCACTACACCTCTTTCAATATAACCATCAGTAGAAAGTTGTTTCAGTAAATCTCTCATATCAATCGTGTTCTGATCTGAGTTCGATCCACCCAAGTCCCCTATATAAAAAATGTGTCCAGTAAGGTCTTGGTGGTTATATTTCCTAAAGAAATAAGCCACACTTTTAGCACCATAATGAACTCTTTCTTGTGGTATGAATTTCAAGGCAGTTTCAAGGATATGACTTTTACCACTTGCTTGGCTTCCTACTGCGATTACATTAGTTCCCTTGTATCCAAGATAGGTTTGCAAGAAACCAAAGAAAGCCCTTAACACTTCAATGGTTAATCCAACACCTAACCCATCACAGATTTTCGTAATGAACTCCAATGGTGTAAAACCTAACTCAATACATCGCTTACTGAATTGTTGATATAATGGTGGGTATTTCCTACCCATTTGGATAAGTTGTTTTATCTCATCAATTTCCAGTTGCTCATCACTTGCTTTCTCTTTGGCTTCTTGAAAATTGCCACAAACATTGCTACGAAGAGTTTCAAGGTCAGACAATATCCTTTCAATATACTCAACCTTATACTCATCAGATGACATTCCAAGACTTGACTCATCTTGTCGCATAAGTTCCAAGATGTCATCGTGTCTGATTTTCTTTTCCAAGTATTGTATGACTTTTTTCCCACTATTCTGTTTGGTGAAATTAGTAATCTGCTTATCACTTGAAAAGAGAATATCCTTTCGCTTACCACGAATAGTAATGATGTTATATTTCTTGGCAGAAGTAGGAACTATATCCATTGACAAATGCTCTGTAACTTTAACTGCCATAAGTTATCACCTAAAAAAAAAGCAAAGAACCTCTGAAATTAGAGATTCTTTGCAATAGGGTACATTTTACCATTCTTGTTTACACCACAAAAGATATGGGCTTCGTATCCCTCAAGGGCTTCTTCAAGTTCCTCAACAGTAAACTTGATCCCACCAGTAAAGTCTGATGGTAATTCACCACTTGAAATAAATACTGGTCTTACAAATTCTGCAAGTGCAGAATTGCCACCACATACAAGCACATTTTCCTCTTCCTCATCGTGATTGCAGAAAAGGAAAAATGTAACTTCTTGAGCATCATCGATTATTTCAATTTCTTCGACTTCATTGCCCAAGTTATCCTCAGTCATTACAACTTTGCCATCATCATCAAGTTTCCTTGCACGACATTTTTCCATATCATCAAGGATTGACATCTTAAGGGTGAATAAGGTGTATTTACCATATTTACCATCTTTTTCGGAAATATAAATTTTTTCTACACCACAATGCACACCATCTTTCTTGTGCCAACTTTTTACACTTGAAAGAAAGGTATTCATTGTTACTCTATCTTCATCGAATGAAGATTTTTCTTCTAACATTTCTACCATTTTTTTCACCTCTTGAATAAATGTATAATTGTAATCATAGGCAAGACTAATTTAACCTATGATGGATAAGGCATAAAGGAATCGAACCCTTACAAATGGAACACCAGTTTGCCTTACAAGGTTGATATTATGAATAGATTTAGAACAAAACTGTTCAAGGATGGGGAAAATAAGCAAAAACCCATCCTTAAAGTGCTTGGGTAGGAGTTGCACCTACTGGATCAACTGTCTTGACCAAGCACGAGAGGTCTAAATTATGAAGTGCCACTACCCAAGTTGGGTAGTGGTAGCAGTAACTCCTTTAAAAATTTTAAAAGGGGAATAATTGATTTATATGAGTTTTTGGGGTGATTTAACAATATGAACAAAGATTCGTGTTTGGAGTTACTGCTACCACTATCCAACCGAATAGGTTGGTGATAAGGTTCGGATAATAAAATAATTAATCTTTTAATCAATTTCTGCATTATTTTAATAATTCCAATTATGATTACTCATACGAAACCTTATCAAGAGTATTCATTATAGAAAATTATCAATTCTCATATAGTTTTCATATGTATTCTATAATATGGTAGTTTAATGGTGTTCTCCACCACTACCATTTTTCCAGTCAATGACCAGTCATCCAGTTGCAATAATCAAATCGAAAGTTAATCTATATGTCATAATCACATTAATTATCTAAAAGATTGCAACTGAAAGCCATTGGCAAGTGTCGAAACTTGCAGTTGGAAAAAAATGTAAAAGCCAACTTGCCGAACCATCAATGGCAACCATTTCTCTATTATCTCCCACTAATAACACCTTTAATATAAGAACCAATAACGATTGGTTAAGTCATCATTGATCCAATGAGCGATGGTGGGAATCGAACCCACCAAGACAATCACCAGTTATCGCTCTGATTTTGATTAATTATGGAGGAATCAAATTGTAAAAATTGTAATTAAAAATAAAAATGATATGCACCATACAAGTGATACACAAGCAACTATCTTGAAATCTCTTGTGCGAACTTTCACCTTGTTATCCTTTTGTGGATACAATGTTTTAGGTTGCATTATTTACCACCTTTGTAATCTTTCCTCTGTAATTTGAGAATTTGTACAAAAGCCTTATACTCATCAGAACTTAATCTGATGTCTACAAAATTAGCAGTCTTGTTTTTTACTTGCATAATTATTTCACCTCTTCCTTACTGCAAAGTGTTTCAAGTACCAGTTGAAACCTTGCTTGATAATACTTATTCACTTCATCCTTTATAAAGTTTGCTATCAAAATAGCATTATTGAATTATATACTACAATATATATAGCAGTTTTGTTTTGATTTGAATATAAAACTATAAAACTATCAAACAATATAACAATAAATGGTGATAATATATGACTAAAGATGACAGATCCATACTATACATACGAATTGATAATGAAATGAAAAAAAAGTTAAAATTAGTAAGTGTCTATGAAGAGGTAAGTGTAACTGATATTGTTGTTGGTTTTATACAATATGGGTTAATGAAATATGAGAATGAGCAAACTCTTATAAGTAATAAGTAATATATTATTATAAGTGCAATCGGATTATATTATTTCACCTCTCCTTACGAAATAACTATTTTTCTATTTGCACTATCGGTAGGTGTAGAGTACCAGTCTGCACCTACTTTTTTATTCTATTTTTTGTGGTATTTAAAAAAAGTATTAGAGAGCATTTGGAAAGTAATATATAACGATTGTTATATTGAACATTAAAAAAAGAGAAGAGAATGTTGATGTTATAATTCTTCAACATTCACATCAAATACTTGAACCAATTCCAACAACTTATCGATTTTTTGTTCGTTCCTTTCAAATTCTCTTCGTTGTTGATTTATTACTGAACTTTCGTGGTTTATAAGTACATTGTTCATTGCATTTATGTACTTATGTTTCAATTCTACTGGGTTCTTCTTCAAGTATGTTTCCCTTATCTTGCCTCTTGATCTTCCTTGAATGAAATCTATTTCCTCTTCAGATAAGGCATTTTCACCATTGCATAGTTGAGTTGCATTGAACTTTCTTAACATATGGCTACGAAACTTGTTGTATTGCCCATTGACTTTACCAAGACATAGGACATCATTAATTCTACCCATCAATGTGTTCACATAGTTTGGGCTTACCTTAAACAACTTACTATCGCAAGTGAGTTCCCTATTCTCATTCAATAGCATTTTGACTATTTCGTGAACTGCTTCGGCAGTACAAAAGGTATAGTAAAACTCATTCACTTTCTGCCTTTTCATACGAAAAGTTGGGATTATCATTTCCTCTGATGAGTAAATGCTTATCAACATTTCGTGGATAGATTTGTTTGGATCATACTTGCCAGTTGCCTCAAGGAATTGCCCTACTGTTAGGCTTAAGACTTCTGCTTTACCCATTCCACTACTGCATTGGAGTAGGATAAATGCTCTCATCATTAGACTACTGAAGTCCAATGCCTCACGAATTATAGTCTTGGTGGGAATGTCCTCATAAGCGATTGGAGATTCTTTCCTAATGTTCTTTTCAGACAAGTATGGTAATGTTGGGAGTTCTATCTCAAAGTGTCTGTAAAAAGTCTTTACTTGATTGACTTTATTTACAATAGTATTCTTTGAGTCGGTTTCAATTATTGCAGTTCTGAAATCGACAAGTCTTGTTTTCAAGGTTCTTCTTTTGAGTCTGATACCTTGCTCTTCCTCATTGTCGGCTTCTTCTAATAATTGGTCTAATGTTAATCCATTAAATTCACAGTATTGGCGAAGAGTTGCTTTGTACTGTTTAATGGTTGCTTGTGAGAGGTTTCTCTCATCTACAAATTGTTGGAAATATTTGCTTTCTTCTATCATAACTTTTCACCTCTATGGGTTACTCTTTTTATAAGGTGTTATGATATATCGTGGGATTGTAATAATATCTACTACGATATATTCGCTTAAAAAGAGTAATCTGATAATACTATTTATTATATTTTGTAGTATATAAAGATGATGTTATTACGAATAGTAGAAAAAGTATTACTTATTATTTAATAAAAAAAATAAGCCAAACCAGTTATAATGGTTTGACTTGGTAGAAATAGATTTGTCTGCCATTGGTGGCTTTGATTATTTGGTTTGCATTGCAAGTATGGTAACCTTTTGTTGGATCATAGACTTTGAATTTGTAATCGCCAGTTACATTGTAGATTGAAATCCAATGACCAAAATTTGATTGGAAACCTAAACAAGTTGGTTTGGTGTTTCCTCCAGTTTCTATATGGGCTATTACTCCATATCCTTTGCTTATTGCACTTTTTACTGCATTGTAGGTTCGGTTTATTTTTTCTACTTTCATTCCAAGTTTTTCTGCTCCACGAATTAGGTTAGATGGTGTTGTTCCATTCTTTGTAGTGTTACAAGCAGTTCTGCATTGTTTTTCGGTTTTGTAGGTTAGGATTTGTGTACTTGCATTTGCAAGACTTGTTGAACCACAAGTCCAACCATTTGGTTGCTCTTGTCCTACGAAAGCAGTTGGGCTATCGTATAGGTATGTGCAGTAATTTGGGAGTCTTGAATGGTGTATGAAGAATTTTGCTTGGTTATCGAATAATCCACAATATGCTTTTTGTTTCATTGTGTAGGTTTTACCATTCATTGCTTTCATTTTGAGTTGGCTTGGTTGCCCTTTTCCTTGCTTTACACTTGCTTTTACTGTTTTCATTGCTTTTTGCATTTCGGTTTTATCAAATCGTATTGTCATATGTTTTTATCTCCTTTTTTAGTAATGCCACATTACTGTTCCAATTACGGTTCTTTCGCTCGACCATCCTATACTAAATTTCCCACCGATTGCACCTACAACATCTACATATATTGAACCTACATGATTGAAACTTCCTTGCACTTGGCTTGATGGTTGGTAAGTGTAAGGTATTGCAGAACTATGCCATTCATAAAAAGTATCGGCACTTGCACTTGAAAATTTTCGTGTGTATCGGAGTTCGCAAGTTCTTGTTTCCTTGTTTACATAGAGTGTTCCATATGTTCCACCACTATTCAATGCTACTGTTTCCCAACCCCTTGCATTGATGATTATTGTTGCATTTTCTACACGAAATTGGTTTATCCCATATTCAAGGTTGCCCACAGTCCAAGTCGCTATTCCATTTGCATTTGTGGTCGCAGTTCCTTGTATACTGTTTTTGTAGTAGAGTGTTAATTCTTTGTTGGCTACTGGGTTTCCAAATATGTTTGTTACTGTACAAGTCAATGTGATGTTTGTTTGGGTCGGTGTAGTATTATAATGTGAACTGGTAAGTTCATAACGATAGTATGCCTTGCCCAGTAGGTCTTTTAGTGCTACTTTGAATTTCACCATAAGTTATCACCTTTAATAATGCCATACTGCACTTAAATTGATAGTTTTTGAACCAGTAGATGATGTTTGAACAGTTAGATTCCCATTTGCAAGTATTCCACCTATGAGAGTTACATTGTATGCAGTTAATAAAGTTGGTATTGGTGGTCTGTAATCACTTGGAATATGCCCACTATGTAGGGTGATTTCACTTGTAGATGAGAAACTGTAACCAGTACGATAGTATCTGTAATGGCACATTCTGATGTCTTCATTTACATACAGAGTAGCATAACTTGTTCCATTGGTACAATCAACAGTTTTCCAACTATTAGGTTTCCCAATACTTGATATTGCATTTGCTATTTCACCATCGACTTCTGTTTTTGTATAGAACCATTGGCTACACAATGTTTTGAGATTAGTATACAAATCAGATAGTGTACTCATCTAACTGCTCCCATATGTGATTAATTGTTGAACAAGTGCATCCATCACATTGATTGTAGTATCAACAATGACTTCATTGCTACTGTTAGTTACTACCATATTCCCACCACTTGTACCAGTAGTGGTTATTTTCCCATCATTGGATAAGTTATTATGGTTATGGCTTGATGGTGGATAAGTTGATGGTTTGCTTGTAATATCAGACCAATCTACTGACAATCCACTTCCACTAACTTCACCAAACTTCTCCCAACTGTATGTTGAGCCATCTTTGACTGTTACATATTCTGCATAATTGTTAGTTCCACTACCACTTATCGGCACAAGATAAATCTTGCCCATAGTTGAAGATGATGCAGTAGGTAAAGTCTGCACAACAGTAACAAAGTTAATGTCTACCAATTCACCAAGTTTTGTATTGATTGCACCATTAATAGATTCTTGAGTTTGAGCAGTATTCCCAATGTTACTGTAAGTGTTACTGTCTGTAATGGTACTACTTGCTTGGTTATGTGCAGTCGGAGTTCTTGCATCAGATAATCTGCTATCATTCCCTTGACAGAAAGTATTCGCATCAGTACCAAAATTTCCAGTAGTAATTGCACCATTAGTAGTTGTAATCAAAGGTTTATTCGCAGTAGACCCAATTTGCCCACTTGTATTGATATTACCTATTTTCTGTTTGCTTGTTATTACACCACCAGTTGTAGTATAAACAAAATAATTTGCAGTAGAACCTACTTTCCCATCACTTGTTAAATTTCCATGTGAATGTGTACTGTCTGCTTTTCCATTTAAACTTGTATCCATTTGTGTTTTTGTATAAAACCATTGCTCACAAAGAGTCTTTAAATGTGTATATAAATCGCTTAAACTTGCCATATTATAAATCTCCCCTACCAGTCATCGCTTGTATTAAATTATCCAGTTCTCTTAAAAAAATACTTGTACTATCTTGTGATGACAAATCATTCTCATAATCATCCCAAGTCATATAATTTCCACTTGTTATCTTGCTATCAATCGCAAGATTGATTTCGTGTTGTGTAGCATTTTCACTTGTTTCCAAATTGGTTAATGCAGATGATTCTGTAATCATACCAGTCTGATGAGATGATGGATGAACATAATAATTCGCATTATTCTCAATACCACTTAACTTTGTCTTTTCAGTCAAAGTGTAATCATTACTTGATAATCCCTTACCAGTTTCAGTATTAACTTTCAAGTCAAGTTTTGCATCAATCTCTGATTTGGTGTATGTATCAACATCACCACCACTATGATCCATTCCCTTACCAGTAGCATCACCACCGATTTGGAGTACAAGGTCATCATCCTCTCTCCAAAAATCAACATAAGGCTCAAGTCGGTTGATTACACTATCAGATTGTTGCAATAATTTGTTCTGATATTTGAACTTGACATTAACATTGCTTAATTTTATAGTTGCATTTGATTTATTGCCATTAAAGTTAATGCCTACCTTAAATCCTTGCTCACTTATTGCATTATTTACAACATTACTACTAAAATTGAATAATGAACAGTCTACCTCTATATGCCCTTGTGTAGTTATGATGTTTTCAACCAACATATAATTAGTCATACCCATACAAGTCAAACTAAAATTAGACAATATAGGATAATTAACACTAACATTACTAACCTCATAATCAAATTCAACAATAACATTAACAATATCCTTTTGCAACAACCTAACCAAAGCAGATGAAACAAAAATAATACTATCTTGCTCTGCAAGGTTCAACTTCACAAACTTATCATTCTGCTTAAACCAATTATTACCAACAAAATCAGTAGCAGAAAAAACATAGGGATTATCGGCAAGGTTCTCATCATCCAAAACCAAACCAACCCTATCCTCTAATGTAAGGTCAATATCTCTTCTTTGTGCTTGATCCATATCCATCATATACTATCAACCCATACATTATCTATCGCTTCTTCAGTCATCTTATCATTATACATTACAGTTTCAGACAAGTCAAGTGGCTCACGAACCAGTTTTTTCCTTTGTTGAGCCAAATTGTTTTTAACTTTCATATTCGCATCTATATCTCCAAGACCATATTCTGTCTGCACCATAGGTCTGTCAGTTACATCAATGTTTATCTTCCTACTTGCAACTTGATAAGTATTAGTCAGTAATGGATTAATGGTTTTTGTTTCAACCCAATCATTAATGTTTACTGGTGGCAAACCAACTGCCTTAACAGTAAAAGTAGTCAATGGCTTGAAATATTTTTGCAAGGCATCGTGAGAATACTGGGTAGCCTCACTATAACTGCTATTCTTTTGCATATTCTCTATATGTGTTTGCTCACCATATCTTAATATCTCACCAAGTTTCCCTTTTCTTGTGTAACGATAATGTGTTCCAGTATAATCCTCTACATCTAATGATTTGTATACTGTCAAACAATCATTCACCAAATCCTTTGTAGGTGAATACTTGACATTTGATATTCCAATAATATCTCCATCAAAACCCTCATTGAAGATATGGGCAATGTTCTCTTCACTATTCGTATGTTGAGTAAAATTGATATAATCATCCTTACGATATTCACCATACTTGATTTGGAACTCATATTCGCTTTTTTCAAGTATACTCTTGACACCATCAAGGATAGTCTTACCATTAACACCAAGATTGGTAGGGTTAATCACTTCACCATTGAAAACACCTAAATCATACAATAACATCTTATAACTTGATTTGTCTTTTGTGCTATCATACAATAAGTTTTCCTTTTCCTCTGTATCCTTATCATCAAGTACATCCTTGAAATCCCTTAAGAAAGTAACCCTTTTCAGATAGTATTTCGTATCACCAGTCTGTGGGTAATCTCCCTCTGCCGATTTAATCTTGGAAAGCAAATCAACTTCCCAAACATACCGATTATTCGCTTTCCATTGTGGAGCAGAATCATTACTGAACTTCTTCTCATCAGTACCTTGAGCCTCTGAATCCCAATCAATAAGAATATGTTTCTCTTTACCATCTCTTGATCCAATCGAATAATCAACTCTCAAGTAAGCCTCAAAAGGTTTCTGCTCATCAAATCCATGTGTGATTTCGTGCTTTGTAGTGGTAGTTTGAACATTGGATTGCCCTAAATCCTCAAAACCACTACCTTGAAAATCTTGAGTCTTAATAAGGTTCACTATTTCGGCAGTAGTGCCACCTTGTATCCAAGTAACACCATTCTTTTGCAAGTAAGTCTTTGGATTAGGTATGCCAGTAAATGATTTAGGTGAAAAATTATCATCCCAAGCACGAGGCAACTTGCTAATAGTGTTAAGATTAGAAGCCCTACCTTCTGGAGAGTTCACGAAAATAAAGAAGAGATGTGCTTTCTTCAATTGGTCGTTCTTAAACCAATTACCAAAACCTTGATAACCAGTCATATCTGCAATACTTCCACCACAAACACCACCGAAGATACAAACCCATACATCATTCTTGCCAGTACAACCTTTCTTTTTGGGTTTAGAGTGAATGTCAGAGCCGACTCCACAATTTACTGCCTTATGCCCCAATGATTCAAAGGCTTTCATCACTTTTTTAATCCTTTTTTCATCTTTAGAACTGTTTTGGATTACATCTGAATTTACATAAAAAGTATATGTCTTTGCCATATCATATCACCTTTAAAATGGTTTCTTCGGATAATTGCTTGACTCATAAGGGCTACCATACTTTGAAATGTAATGATGCCAACCTCTTGACTCAATCTGTGTTGATGGGTCTACATAGAAACCATTCACCTTTGCGAACACATGACCTCCTCTACTGTTATGTGAGTGCATATATTTCAAATCGGTTATTCCTTTTGCATTTAAAAGGTTAAGCATAACCTCTGTCTTGCAACAACAATTTCCTCTTTTACGATTCCAAGTTGTTTCTGCACTTTGGTAGAACCCCCTTTTGTATTCGTGTGGGAAGTTTACTGCTACATATTTCCATATTGGTTTGATACAAGCATCTCCAGTTGCTTTGGTTATCTTGTTTGCTCTTGCTAACCAAGTCTTTTGTTTTTCGCTTGTTGCAGACTCTACTGTAACTGATTCCGTAGTTTCGTAGACTTCAGTCCATAAGTGTGTTCCCATTCCATAAGTGAAATAAAGGTTTGGGTAATCGTTCAAGCATACATTTCTGCTCTTGTTGTTATAGATGACTACCTTTTGCCCTTTTAATGTGTCTGCACCATTACGAAGTGTCATACTTTTCTTATTTACAGTAGCACTTGCATTTTCAGTAGTCAGTTTTTCTGTTGCACCTTTCTTATATGTTGCTAATCTCCAATTGTTCCTTGCCACTAATGGGTCGTGTAGGGTTACATTTGTTTGTAGTGGGAGTTCAGTAGACTTTAAAAGGTATTTCAATGCTCCACTATAATAGTTGTAGTTTTTTAGGTAGTCTACACCATAGTCATAGTTGATTCCCTCTTCGGTGATTTTTTCTTTCAAGTTCACTTCTGATAGGTTGTATCTTCTGTCAAGATCTATGAGTCTGTCTGCACATTCCAATGTTATCCTTGTTAAGTCATCATCGACTTCGGCAGTTGAAATGTAGCCACCGAAAACTCTCTGTGGAACTCCCTCTGTATCAGTAACTGTAAGGTTAATCTCATCACGATAATCGAACACTAACCCACTACGATTAGCATTTGGATCAGTAGGCAACAATTTCTCATCAAGTTCGTGATGGTACATAAATTCGGCAGACATAGTGTTTATGCCAAATTCATTACTATGCTCTACTGTTGCCTTTATCATAGTCAAGATGTCATCCTTGTTATTATGCCTTTTGGCTTCGTAAATGTCAAACTTCTTAACAGATAATCCTATGAATACTGAATTGGATACCAACCTATACTCTATTTCCCTTGTGCCTTTATCCAAATGAACATACTGATGATGTCTGTTGAAGTTCACATCATTACTGTTCCAAAAACTACCTTTTGATGTAGGTTGCTTTACACCATCAATGTAGATTTCTGCATTAGACTTCAAACTTGTATCCTTTTTCTTTTTAGTTGGTGTCAAGTAAGTGTTAGCGAAAAGGAACTCCAAACGATAATTATCGCTTGTCTGTTTCGCATCATACTTGAACTTCAAGATAAGCCTATCCTTATTCTTGGATTTTATGACTTTCATACCTCTCCAATTCTTCTCAACACCATTCTCATAATTCAAACCACCTTTAAATGCAGAGTATTGTTGCTCTTGTGTCTTGTCAAAGGAAAAGATTTGACAAGTGAAATCATCCTTATCATATCTAATCCTATGAGTTTTATTGGCATCGAAGTTTCTTGTGATGTGTCTACTGAAATATGCCACTTAAAATTCCTCCCAGTCGATGTCTATTATTTGTCTGTTTGCATTTAGGTATTCAAGGAATACTTGGTTTGGCTTATCCCATTCGTTTGCCTTTTTCATATATGGGGCTAATACTGTTTCATCACTTGCACTAATGTTTCGTAGTGTCAATGGGTTTTGGTTAGGTCTTATTATACATAATCCTACTGGTGAGTCCTCATTGTATAGGTTTGCATAGTAGGTTTCATCAAAGGTTATTTGCACCTTGTTTGCATTTCTTATTGATGTGTCTATATCCCAGTTAGGTTCGCTATCTCCCTCGTGGCACATCAACTGGTTCATAATGATAGTTGATTGGGCATTGGTGTTGAAGATAACTACAAAGTCTATGTATTTGACAGTATCTATGCAGTCAAAGGTAGCCCTTAATTCAGTAGTGTTACTGTTTACTGTGAATGTTTGTGAACTTTCCCATATTCCATATTGCAAGTTGTTGTCAAGGTGGATTGCTCCATTTTCATCGAAACCTCTTGCTTTGATGGTTATGCTTGTTTCATTGCCTACATCAATGTTGCCAATGTATAATGAGAATTGGTTGCTTGGTTTCTTCAAGTATTGACTTGATGATGGGAAGTTCAATGCTAATCTTCCACTAAAGTTTTTATTGATTGCAAGAGCATTGTCATTATCTATTACAGTAGTTGTCATTGATGCACTATGTTCCAATGGGATTAAATCATTAGTGCTTGTTACATCGTATAATGCGAAGTTATCCTCTTTGATGTTTTCGCCGATGTGCATTTCTTGTTTGAATTTTTGTATGCTTGTTTGTGGTGCAAATGTACTCATCATAGTGTTATGTTCTTCGATGAATCCCATACTTTGCTCATTGTTGATTGTTTCGCAGTAGACTCTATCAACCAGTTTAAGTATTCTTATATCTACATTAGGGTGTTTGACTACAATGAATGGTCTGCCACGATAGAACTCCCAAGTTGTACCACCGAATGATACCTTTGCATAGTCATCATTGTATTCATTCAATTGCAGTTTAAGGTTCTCTGATAATTTCAAGATGTTAGCACTATACCAACTGTCAGTAGCATCATCATATCTTGAGATTACGATGTAGCCACTTCTTCTGTGGAACTCTGCACGAACAAGGTCATTTCCAATATATACTGGTGAATACTGGTTCTCTAATGAAAAGAGGCTTATTCCAGTTTCTGTATAACATTCTACACCACCTTTATATTGTATGTAAGGATTGCACATATATTGGGGCTTCTGCATAACCTTACCCAATTCATCGCTCACTTGATACAATGGCTTGACATAGTAAAGTGTTCCCTCATCAGATTTCCTTGTGAATACTGTCTTTGCATTAGGAACTGGAGTAGGTGAACACAACAACTCACTATATTCAAGAGTAGACTCTGATGTGCTTACATCTTCATAGAGTCTTGCTTGTATTTCACCAGTCAGTTTGTTGAGTCTGTCATATCTTGCATTGTTATATGTTATGCCGATTTCCAAATCCCAGTCAATGTCCTTTGGTAGTGGAACATCATTAAGTAAGACTAATCCACCACCTACTGCACCTTGAGGTAGCATACCATAATCCACGAAGTTAAGATGATCCTCACGAAGTTCCAAATGCCAGTTACTGCCGAATACTGTACCATCATACTCACTTACAATAGGAGTTATGTCATTAACAGTATAAGGTTCAAATTTGAAATCGTACAATGTCATTGTAGAACCAGTTTCATTTTGATATACTCCAAAAGTATTCCAACTTAACAAGTCTGTATTATAAATTGTATTCCCATTAACAGATATAGTGCAATTATTGCCATCTCTTTGAACTTTAACAATATTGGAAATTGGTGCTTGTTTAAATGGTGTTTCTGAAAATATAAAATTGTCAATCACTTCACCATCTCTATACAATATTGCACTACCCTTAAAAATGAATAAACCATCAAGGGTTTCAAGGGTAGGGTTTGCACCAACTATAAATGCAGAATTATCCCCTCGCAACAATTCAACAAAAGTAAGAACATAATAATTGTTACTTGTAAACTCCATATTCATTATGGAATGTACCGAATCATTGCTTGTAGATATGATTATGCTTTGGTGTGCAAAGGTAGGGCTATCATCACCAAGAGCAATGTAATTATTTGCATCCACTATTGTAGTGTCTTGAGGCTCTGTAATGATAGTATCAGTATCTATTCTGCCTTTAATGGTATAATAACCACTTTTAAGAGTATTAGTGTCATTTGTAAGAATATCCAATCTCCAATTATCTCCACTTTCTTTAATACTCTTCGGAAGATTAAATGATATGTGTTGAGGATTGAAAACATCAGTAATATAAGAATAATAATATAATTCTTCATAAGTTTCCAAGTTAAACAATTTCAAGATGTAGAAACTATCATAACTATAATCCAATGTTGAATTACTTGAAATAGCAATGTCAATGTTTTGGTATGTTTCATTGTTATATGCAAAACCATTTTGGGAAACAATAACATTATTCTTATTGCTTGAATCAACTGGGATTTCTACAGTCCACCATAATCCTCTTAATGCAAGACTATCCTCAAATAAGAAGTACCAAGTATCAACACTTGTCAGTTGAGCATAAACATCGAAATAGGATATTTTGCGACCCTCTTCATTAATTTTCTCTTTTGTTACTGCATAATACTCTTTTTCATATGTGTTCTGATTCACAAAACCACTTTTAACACTAACAAATGTATCGTTAGGAATCCAACAATCCATTTCAAATCGGATATGTGCATAATCTCCAACATATTTGGTTTCGGAAGAATCTACAAAGGAATAAGTGATTTCCCCACCCTCTGGTGCTAAACCTTGCCAAATTCTCCATTGCCCAAACCTTAATCTGCCATCGTTTACTGTTGTTATTTCAAATGTTTTACAGACAGAATAATTAATTGCATCTCCTTTCAAGAATACAGTAACCTTGTGAGTTCCTTTAGGTAACCCATCAACACCACTTATAGTATCTTGGAATGTTGGATTGTAACTTGTTAATCTGTAACTGGTGTCATCATCATTAGTAACAATTATAAGGTCTGCATACCAATTAGTTTGCAATACATTGTTGATATATAGTTTAATATGGTCTTCATTTGCAAGTTGCCCAGTATCGTAATCTGTTGTTTCTTCTGTAACTTTTCTCAATTCCCTCTCTGTTTTATTAGAAACACTTTCAAATGAAACTATATCTTCATTAAATGATGAATGATATTTTACACTACCATAATAAGTTGATTGTATTATAACATTTTCACTATGGGTTATGTAAGGTATGCTTATTTTACCATCATCATCTGTTACGAAGATAGTGTCAATATAAACATTCTCTCTTTCAATGTCATATATTTTTACACTTACTGGTTCGTTCACAACACTTATATCATTCTCATCGATTAGATGAATAGTATAATACTCTTGCTCTTCATTTAACAATTTGGTTTCATTCAATACAAGGTTCTCTGATAATATTTCGGTATCATATTCTTCAAATGTGTTTACAGTAACATCACGATTGATTATAATAGGATTATAATTTTCATCTCCTTTGTATACTACATCTACTTCCCAAGCACCATCCTTAAGGTACATTGGCACTTTTGCAACTCCATATTCATCAGTTGTACTGGTGTTGAAAAATGTTTCATCATTGTTGAAGAAGTAGAGATCAATATCTAATCCACTTATAACTGTATTGTTATGTTTCACTATGACAGAATATTCTTTTTCATTATCTCCTTGTACCATTTCAATATTATCTGCCTCAATGGTTAAATCTTCTTTATCGTTTAATACATTGATTTGCTCTTCAAACATTACTGGTTGGTAAACATTGCCTTGATAAGAATAACCTTTAAGATTTACTTTGAGCATTTGGCTTCCATTATTCCTAATTATAGGAATGTACAGTTTCCCATTTGAATCAGAAGTTACTGTTTCTTCGTGTCCGTAATCTCCATCCATTGTTTTGAATGAATAGTGAACTATTGCATTGCTTACTGGCAAGTCATCATCATCTAACAATGTGCAAATGAATGATGAGTTTGACCCATAAAATGTAGGATTTCGAGGATATTCAAAATGACATTCAATATACTCCAAGTTTACATTCATATCTACACTATATTTGCAACCTCTGTATTCTTCTGTTTCATCAAAAGTTAATGTGAGATTGTAAAAACCATTGCCCCAATATACATTGAATAAGACTCTGCCATACATATCTGTTAGTACATTGAATTTGTTGGAGTATCCAGTTGATTCATTAACACTTACTTTTACAACTTGGTTAGGTATAGGATGGTTCTCATCATCAAGTAAAAACATTTCAAATTGTTGGTTTGGTTCTGTAATTACTGTGCTTTCCATAGTGTTGAAGTGAGTTGCAGTTTTCCAATCCTCTATGATTGGTGAGAAGTTGTCATAACCTAATCCTATCTTGTCAAAGTTCAAGGTTTCGTAAGCATTACCATTCTTATATGTACTGGTTACATCTGCACTATTTACTGCAATTGCATTATCAAAATCATAATGCTTGAAATTATTATAAGTATGTTCAAACAATGGTTCGCCATTATCCTTATTCAACAATCTCAAACTCATTTCCCAGTTACCATCAAAATCTTCAGAATACAATGTAGGTGTATGGTTTCTGAAGATAATATCCCAAGTTGAGTATTTATTGACATCAGTAACATTATTCAATGTGAAAGAACTTGGTGCATCCAGTTCGTAACTGCCTACCATATTTCCATTGACATCTTCCAATGATGTGAAGTTCTGCCAATAAGATGGTCTGAATAAATCCAATATGTCATCAGTATAATCGTGTACCAAAGCAAGATAATGTTTTATTGCATTAGATGTAATCTTACCAGTTTCCACAATACCGAACTTGGTTAGCAACTTATGGGTTAAGTATTTGACACCAACATCACATTCATAATAAAGGTCATTGATCTTCTTGATATTAGTAACCTCATAAATCTCTGCCCAACCACGATGGTTCAATGGATCACCATCGGCTCTTGTTGGAATGGTATCGATTGGGATTGGCTTATCCATTTCACAAAGACCTTGAAGTGTAGCGACATCTTGCCAACTCATACGAAGAGTCATCTTTATATCTTCAGAGTAATCTCCTTTCTTACCATAGTAAGCCCTATTGAGATACCTATTTTCAATCAATGAGTTTTTACTATCGGCAGTAACATCTGCCTTATGACACCTTGACAATGGTATTACACCAATGTAAGCAATCATCTTCTCAATATCAATGCTCATAGTGTCCTTTTTCTCATCAAAGTAATTATGCTTACTTGCCTTTGCCCTAACAGTCCAAACTTGTGGAGAGCCAACATTAACACTATTATGCACATACCTCTTATCCTTGCTCAAAGCAGATGAACCGACAACAATCCTACCTCTTGGCTCAAGAATATGAATCAAACCATCATAATCCTTACCACTATCCAAAGAATGAGTAGTTACAGTATAATCATCCTCTCCACCTACATTATGGAATGGTATCCTAATATGAGCCTCAAAATTACTCATCACATCATCAACTTTCAAGCAGATCCTATTGTCAGATGTTATTCCCTCTGTTACGAATGAATCAACATTAGTGTTCATTCCCAAGTCAATCATACTGGTCTTTAATGGGTATTCAACTTGTAATCCTTGTGGGATTGTTATATCATAGCAATGGGTTTCCTCACCATTGTAGACCCCATAAATGTTCACATCAAAATAACCATCTTCAAATGCAAAGCACTTCTCATAAGAATAAGTGATAAGTTCACCACTTGGAGATGGGTAATACTGCTCAACATTCACTATACTCTCAACTTGCTTGTTTACTGCATAATCTCCATCGTTAGTTGCAACAAGACTATACTGTCCGATATAACTGAACTTCAACCTTAATTGAAGTACATCTGATTTCCCACTACCTAAAGTGAAAGTCCATCTCTTTGTCGATGGGTCAAAAGCACCAGTCTTATTGCTACTTAAGATGGTTACTCCAGTTGGCAATTTGATAGTTGTTTGCCCAGTTCCACCATCACCAGTATTCTTTGCAGTAATCTTCCAAAGGAACTCATCATTATTTGTAATGGTAGCGATTGGTGGCTCTGAATAAATGGTAAACTTCGGTTTCAATGGCAAGTAATTGATAGATAACCTTGCACGATTAATACTAATCTCACTTGCCTCTGTGGATTTGGTCTTATCCCAAACCACCTTAACAATAAGGCTTTTGAGTTGGTCTACTGTCAAATCACCAAGTTTGAATTGCAAAGTATGATTATCATACTCAAGGATATTCTTTAACTTGGTGAATGATGTGATTTCACGAATGAAAGTGTTATTTCCCTTAACACCACTATAAATCCTAATCTTCGGAAAGTTATTCTTGTTCAAGTTGTACTTACGAAATACGATAGTCCAGTAGACATTACCAACCTTATACTTGCTTGGGTCAATCTTATTATACTTGTAAATGTAGCAAAGGTCTTTTGGCTTATATTCAGTAGAAGAATTTTTGCCTTGTGGATGAACATAAGCACCATAACCCTCACCAGTCCTTGCATAGACAAGGTTTTCCCATTTAGCACCAACTCCTTGCTCATACAAGTCAGAACAATTAGTTAAAGTTTCGTGAACCATCAGTTACCACCATAAGCACAATAACCAACTCCCATCACTAATCCATCGAATGGTACATTGATGAAATCCCTTACATTAATCGGTGAAGCGATTCTACTGTAAGCCATAACGAAGTCCAAATCACCATTCTTGGTTTCTCTCTTGACAAGGAAAATACCCTCAAGGTAGGTTATTTGACTATCACCAAGTTGGATTTGTATATCGGTTGCTCCACCATCAAGGTTAATGGTGAAACCACCATCCCAGTCTTGTATAGGGTTGCATTTGAGTTTGAAATTAGGCACTTGCAAATCTGCACTAATGTTGCTATAAACTTCTTGCAAATCAATAATAGATAATCCTTGAGTATCCCTTATCAAGCAACCAGTCTTATTATCAATGCAATCTTCCATATTGCTTGGAACATTTTCGCAGAGAATGAAAGTGTAATCTCCACCCTCATCGGTGTTATCCTCTCCAAAAACATCATTCATATTTTCCAAGTCAAATTGCTTATTCACAAATCTCCAAAAATGTTTCGCTTTTCTGAAAACAAAAGTGTATTCCTCATTAGCCATACTTATTGCACCTCACAAGTATCTTGACCTACAAAAGCAGACCCTTTCATAAGTGTCAAGTAATTCTGTACTCTCACTTCGGTTAGTTGCCTTGCATAAGCGACAATGTAATCGTTACCAGTATCTGCACCATTAACCTTTGCCAATGCTATCGCTTTAATGTAAAACACTTCATCTTCTGCAAATTCAATGTTCACATCTTTCTGTGTATGGTTTTCGGCAGTTCCACCAGTTTCCCATTCATCAAGGAATAGGTTAAAACCACTTTCGCCATTGTCAAACCATTCTACTCCAAGATGGAATTGCACATCAGTATAAGTGCTTGAACTTGGCTCTATCTTTATCATACTTGTTGGTGCATCGTTGGTTTTTAAGCATCCATTTTCATCTATACATTCGTTGAAGTCTAATGGTGCAGAAGAGAATAGTAAGAGATGATAAAGTGAATCATCGTTCAAACTATCTCTGTCTTGTATCACCATTTGTTTGTTTAAGTGTTTGTAGAACCCATTGGGTTTTCTGAAAGTGAAACTTGTTTCGTAATCGTATTCACTTGTCATCGTTTATCATCTCCTAATATCCTATTGCTCCATTTGGGCTATTGATTGATACGATTGCTTTTTCTACTGCTTGTCTGATTTTAGTGTCTAAATCTTGTACTCCGATGACAGTAGAGTTTGACATATCAATATTTATATTTGTCTGTGTTAATTGTGGAGTTTGTCCTTTGTGGTTGCCATTTAATTGAGTGTTCTTTGTATTTGCTTGTAGTTGTTCATTACTTACTCCTTTTTGGGCAAGTACACCTACATCAGTTCGCAAGTTTCCATAGGAATTGTAACCATTAGTCAATGCCCTACCTAATGCTTGACCTCCACGATACATCATTTGTTTTCCATTATCAAGGGCTAACATTGAGTATTCCATCTCTTTGGCGATTGCACGAGCAATTTTTGCTGGAGAACCGACATTCAGTCCTTTGGTAGATTCAAAACCCTCTGATAAGGCACTTCCAAGTTTAGCACCTTTATTATAGAAAGATTGCTCTTTCCCATCAAGTTCTTTAAGTGCATATCTTATTTCATTTGCAACAATTGTTTTCAATGTTGGTTTATGGTTCTTGAAACCATCAACCAGTTTCTGACCTAATGTCTTACCACCATTATTGAATGTAGCATATCTTGATTGGATTTCACTAATTCCTTTAGCCAGTACACTTACAACTGTACTGTTGAAACTTGCACTTCCAGTCTTGAAACCAGTAGGCAAAGCATTACCTAATTTTTGACTTGCAGTTTGAACTCTTGAACTTGCACTACTGATAGTAGTGATAAGCAAGTTAAGTTTCACTTTCAATTGAGCAATAGCATTAGCAGTTTGAGTAATAGCATTAGCATTAGCACCACCATTAGCAGTAGACAAACCACCAAGTTTATTCGCAAAGTTCATCACATCACGAATATCATTATACAATTGATCCAACTTGGAACTTAATCCCATACCAATAGCACCACTAATTCCACCACCTAATGCACCAAAGATGTTGCCTACTGCATCACTTGTACCCATTGCATTATTTACTTTCTGTATCGCTTGGAACAATGGTGGTATGTCAGTAGCCATCTGTTGTATCGCTTGAACTTTGGCTTGGTCTACTGGTTCTCCCATATCCAAACCATTGAAATCACTAATGAAATCAGTAAGGCTTGGGATAATATCCTCTGTTAATGCTTGTAATCCAGTTTTACCAGTAAGCAATTGTGATGCTTTTTCAGTAAGCATAATTCCTAATGTTGCAATATCCACTACAAAAAGGTCTACCATCGCTTCGGCTAACACTTTCAAGACTCTACCAATCATACGAATGGTTTCTGCACCTTGATTAATGTTCTCTTCACCTAAAGCACTTGCACTTGCACCAAGCAATGCTATCGCTCCAAGTGGAACTATCAACATCACAATCGCTTCTGCAACAAGTAACAAACTTGTAGCAATACCAATTACCATAGGAATTGCCAACACATCGGCAGTAGCACCAAGAATACCACTTATTACAATGAAACCAACAATAAACCAACCAATAGTGCCATCACTTGCAATATAATTAAGAGCATCTGCAAACATATGGATAGTAGCAATTCCACTCTCAATATTTTCTTGTTGCCAATTCTGAACTGCACCAATACTTGCAATAGCCAACAATGGTAAGTTAAGCAAGACAATCGCTTCGGCTATTAAACCCATAGCAATAGCCATACCAGTAGCCAACTTAACTGCACCTTTACCTATGGTTTTCATTGCAGAGTCTGGCACTTTACCAAGAGCATAACTGAAAACAAGCAAAGCACCACCAAGCAAAGCAAACCACAAACCAAACTCCTTAATAAACTCAATACCACTATCAAATTGAGGTTTCAAAGAATCATAAGTATAACCAATAGCACTAATCAAAATTATTGCCTCTTCAATCAAAGCCCAAGCCATAGCAATCGCAACTGCCACTTCCACAAAGACTTTAGCCATCTTACCAAGATTCTTTGCAAGACCCTTAACACCATCCTTGAAACCACCTCCCTCTTTAGGAGCAGAAGTTCCACCAGTATTAGTAGACCCACCAAGTTTACCAAGACTATCACTTGCCTCATCAATAGGTTTAGTCTTACCAAGAACATCAAGAATAGTATTCCAACCACTTTTAAAAGCACTTGCAACTTTCTTAATGATGTACAAACTAATAAGTCCAGTAACCAAACCACCAATAACTTTAGTGGAAATATCACCGAACTTTTGCATATTCCGAACACCAAACATTATATCCAAACGAGTAGAAACCTTTTTCCAAATTTCATTCAGATAACTTGCAAGACCCTCAAGAGCCTCAAGTATGATTACGAAGTCTTTAGCAACTTCTATTAATATAGGTTGGATATATTCAAAAGCATCAACTAAATCTCTGCTTATCTTAAGTTCTAATGTTTCAATAGCATCATTCAAGTTAGTGATGTTCTGTGCAGTAAGAGTATATCCTCTTTCATCTGCAATCTCTTTAAGAGCATCAATCATACTTGCTTGGTCGCCAGTCCACCCATGTGCCTCTAATTCCTCTTTACCAACATTAACTTCCTTTAATCTCCTTAATTCGCCATCAAGTGCATCGTTTAATGCTAATATTGAGTCTTCTTGGCTTCTTCCTTGTTTAACGAACTCTGAACCATATATTGCCATTACTTCAGATAAATCACCAATCTTATCTGCTTGTAAACCATATTTGTATGCAGTTTCTTCGGCATTTGCACCGACAACTGTCATATCAATCTTTTGGTATTTCTTTTGCAAGGCATCAAGTTGGTCGCCTAATTTACTCATTTCAGTTCTTACTTGAACTGATGATTGTTTGGTTTGGTTGAGGTATCTTTGGTCTGTTTGTAAGGCTTCGCTAAAGTATTTTTGTGAGCCTCTTGCATTGAGGTTGGAACTGGATTTTTCATATATATCCATCATCTCATTGAAACCCCACATAGTCAAAGCCATAGAACCTATTCTTCTTGGCAAGTAACTCATCTTATCCAAGTCATTACCTTGTGTTCTTGTAGAGTTTTGCCTTTTCTGTTCAGATGTTTGTTGCTTTTCAACACCAAGAATCTGCTCCTCTAAAGCCAATTCTTCACGAAGAAGAGCCAACTCCTCATCAGTCATAGCCAAAATATCTTTAACATTAGTAGCAACACCATTACGAATAGCCATATCAGACTCATTAATAGCCCTAATCTGCTCTTGGAGTTGCACTTGTTCTGCATAAAGACTCATCTCTTCTGCAAGACCATTCTTGAATAAGTTTTCAGAAGCAATCATTTCCTCTTCATAAGTAAGGTTCTTTTTGATTTCATTGCCTTGTCTTATGATTTCTCTACCAACTTGACCTAATGCAGTAGCCCTTTTTTGAGTAACACTTACCACTTTCTCTTCAGCACTTGCTACCTTTTTCACTTCTTGACTTTCCTTTAAGATTGATTGATTTATCTTATCAACATCTCCTTGTATAGATTCAAGTTTGCTTTTGACTTGGCTTAAACTTTCAAGGAGTCTGCTCATTCCCTCAATCTTGTTGAAAGCAGTAGTTATCTTTTCAGATTCCTCACCAACACCACGAAGTATCTTTTTCAAATCGTCCATTTGATGAGCTAATTTACTTGCACCGAAGTCAATGTTAATCCCATTGCTTAATTCATTAAGTAATGTTTTAACTTCACTAATCTTTGATTGGAATGGTTTTAAGTCAAGACTTACAACTGCCTCTATGCTTCTACCTTGTGATGCCATTTACTTAAAAACCCCCTTGATAGCTGAATTAACATCTTTTTCAATTAAACGATACACTTCATCTTGGGATTCAAACATACCCTCACGAAGATATAATGCTTGACCTACTCTATGCCTATATAATAAGTTTTCGTGTTGGATCATTGCATAATCATAACCAGTCTTTGGGTTTCTTGCACTATATTCAATCTCTTGGCTCATAAAATCGCCCTCAATAAGCATACCATTCGGTCGCATTACACTTGCACGAAGTCTACCAGTTTCATAAGGCACTTTCGGTTCAGTATGCTTATTGACAATCTCTAATATTTCAAATGAATCGGAAGCTACATTCTGTTTAATCTGCTCCTTAACCTTTATCAAATCGTTTCGGAACTTACCACTTCTAAATTTAAACTTTAACATTTATGCCTCCTCTATTAACGATTCATAAATATCCACATAATCTTCACTATCTTCAAACTTCGGTGTTGTCATCTTACCAGTCTTTGAAGAGGATTTAGACTCTAATCTGTTTTTCTCTGCCTCTTTTTGTTCAGCTTTGATGATTTCCAACTCATTATTCAATAATTGAGCGAAGATGAGATAATCCATTTCCCAAAAGTCTTTCAAGGTTAAGCCCATACCCTTGACTCTTCTTGTGAGCAAAAAGTATTC
>Ga0326511_10000594_pt1 | contig 31857 bp, 36 predicted proteins | sample 0_2496_0518_D_FD_203701 | JGI IMG/M metagenome (GOLD analysis project Ga0326511, IMG submission 203701) | Bovine rumen microbial communities from UC Davis, California, United States - 0_2496_0518 | ecosystem: Host-associated > Mammals > Digestive system > Stomach > Rumen | place: USA...
AGAGTATGACTATTTTTTACTTTCTAACGACAAGAAAGTTGCAAGTGGATTACTTCAATATGAAACAATAAATACGGCCCCTACAAGTCAAAAAAAGTACTACCAGAGGGAGCGTACAATCAAAATATACCAAAGATAAATTATGGAAGAACAAAAATTGAGATTTAGCGTAACGGATCCAGTTGATCCTACGCCAGATTTAGTGGAAATAATGGATAGACGTAGAGACTACGTATCATATGGTGAAGATAACCTTTTCCCTCAATACTTGATGGGTCTTTACCTACATTCTGCAGTTATGGAAAGTATCGTCAAAGGTATGAAGGACTATATCTGTGGAAATGGTCTTATTATAAGTGATACAATCACTGATTTTAGCAAGAAAGTTAATGGTGATTACGAAACACTGGAAGATATAGTGGAGAAGGCTGTATTCGATTACATTATGTATGATGGCTTTGCTATCCAAGTGTTTAGAGATGAGAAAGACAGAATTAAGGAAATGTACAACCTTGACTTTGCTAATCTTCGTTTGGCACAAGATGGAAAATATGTTTATTATTCCAGCGATTGGGCTAAATATAATACAAAATCAAAGAAATTATCACTATTTGATAGGGAAAAACCAGTACGTAATTCTGTATTCTATTTCAAGAGCCAGATGACACCACAAAGCAAGACCTATCCGATACCTCAGTATATCGGTGCATTGTCCGATATTCGCACAAGTACAGAAATCAGTAACTTCCATTTGAACAGTATTCTTAACGACTTCAATGCTTCTTGTATTATCAACTTGAACTGTGGTTCTGATGTTGACGAAGAAAACAAGCGCGAGGTTGAAAGAAAGTTCAAAGAGAAGTTCGCTGGCACCAACAATGCTGGTAAGTTCTTATTGAATTTTAACGATAATAAAGATACGGAAATGACTGTTGCAAGACTTCAGTCAGATGACTTTGATAAACGTTATCAGCAACTAGCCAAAGACGTTGTAAAGAACATATTTATTGCTTTCCGAGCAATGCCACAATTATTCGGATTTGTGATTGAAGGATCACTGTTCAACAATGAGGAATACGAACAGAACTTTAGACTTTACAACCGTACTGTAATCCATCCATATCAGCGAGCAATCCAGAGGGCGTTTAACACAATGTTCGGACTGGAAAATTCATTTATAATTAAACCTTTTACAATGGTTGATACCAAAGTGGAAGAAAAAACTGAAACTGTAGAGGAGGTTCAATAATATGACACAAGTATATCTTATATCTGAACAAACGTTGAAAGACGATAGTCTTATCAATGACAATACTGGGGTTGAGTTTATTTCCGCTGCAATTGAGTTGGCCCAGAACATACATCTTCAAGAGTTGATCGGTACTAAATTGTTAAACAAAATCTGTTCAATGGTTGACGATGATACCATTACTGGTGACACTAACTATAAATTGCTTCTGGATGCTTATATTACTCCATACCTAGAGTGGATGGTCACAAGCCTTATTCAAGTCCCAGTGGCTATAAAAACGCGTAATTTGGGCGTTGTACAAACCAATGATGATCATATTAACAATCTTGGTTTGAAGGACGTTCAAGTTATGGAACAATATTACGCAAATAAGGCTGCTTTTTATGGACTTCGATTGAGTAAATACCTTAAGGCAAATAGTACCTTATACCCAGAATGGTGCCAATGCGATGACTGCGCAGATTTCAAATCAAATCCTAATGCTTTTAGACTACCAACAGTATTATAACTATGACATTAATAGAAATTATAAATAAACTTAAAACTTATGCAGAAGGCCAGTACAACAATCCAAAAGTACTGGTCGGTTCACTGTATGAGAATTTGAACACAAAGGAATTAACTTATCCGTGTATCAACATTGACAACGCTAACGCGATGAAGCGCGAAAATGAAATTGTATATAATTTCTATATCTACTATGCTGATCGCCTTAGTGAGAGTGGTGACAATATGCTGCAGATACAATCAGAGGCAACTACAGCACTTCAATTAATGCTTCATAAGATTCTTGATGCTGGAAGTATCAATTTGGATGATTATTACAATGTTGTTATTATACCTTTCAAGTTAAAATTTACCGATGTATGTGCTGGTGCTTGGATGCAAGTGAATGTACACGCTGTTGGCCTTGATGCTTGTGATGATGGATCCCAAATAAGTACACTTTATATCACTGCAAATGGCAACTATGACGTTGAGGAATATGACAGAGTAAATGTCAACGTAACTGGTGGAAGTGGAAGTAATATTATTGAGATTTCAAAAGAAGAATACGATGCACTTGTTTCTGCTGGTACTATTGATACAAATGCTTTATATATAATTAGCGGATATACCGACAATTATGAATTAGGTTATGCTAGTGGTTGGACTGATGGGTACAATACAAGTTCAGAAGGGGCATATCAATCTGGCTATACTTCTGGTTATACCGATGGCTACACCAGTGGAAACACTGATGGTTTCCAGTCTGGTTTCACAAGTGGCTTTACTTCTGGTTATACTTCTGGCCATACAGACGGTTATAATGAGGGTACTGCAGATGGTTTTGGTTCTGGCTACACAAGTGGTTATACGGATGGATATGAAGTGGGTTATGAAGAAGGTGAAGAGAGTGTGCCACTTACAAGTACTTCAATCACCGAGAATGGTACTTTTGCACCAGCAGAAGGTGGTTGGAATGAGGTTGAAGTAAATGTATCTACTGGTATAACTCCGACTGGAGAAACGACCATTTTTGAGAATGGTACTTATGACGTAACAAACGATGCTACAGCAATTGTTAAAGTTCCAGTGGAAGATTATTACCAGAGTGGTTATACCTCTGGTTATACAGACGGTTTTCAATCTGGGTACACAAGCGGTGAGACTGACGGTTTCCAGAGTGGTTATACCTCTGGCCATACGGATGGTTACAATGAGGGTGTCGAAGAAGGATTTACTTCTGGTTATACAAGTGGTTACACTGACGGATATCAGATAGGTGAATCAGATGGTTTCCAAAGTGGATTTACTTCTGGTTATACCGACGGGTTCCAGAATGGATACGCGTCTGGGCACACAGATGGATACAATGAGGGTGAAAGTGCTGGGTTCCAAGATGGTTACACAAGTGGCCATACTGATGGTGTACAAAGTGGATTTACTTCTGGCTGGACAACTGGATACACAAGTGGATATTCGGATGGTGTAAATAGTGTTCCTTTATCTTCAACTGGTTTTACACAGAATGGTACTTATACACCAGCACAAGGCGGCTGGAACAGCGTAACAGTAAATGTACCTTCAGTAACAACCCAAACACTTACACAAGCACAGTACGATGCTTTACAAGTAAAAGACCCAATGGTAATTTATTTAATAAATGGATAAAATATGTGGATAGCAGAGAAAATATATTATCAAGGCTCTAGTGCTTTCACTAGGGCCTATCAAGGTGATGAATTAGTGTGGGATTTACTATTGTCAAATACGCTTAAATTCACAGCAAAAGCCAACAATTCAAGTGTCGGTTTAACAAAGAAATCGACTTATCACACGTTGCAATACAGCACAAATGGTAGCACTTGGACTAATATGACAACTACCACAACGATCAATCTTTCAAGTGGAAACAGTGTTTATATACGAGGTACACTATCTTCAAATAATACGACAACAAACTACACTAATTTCAAAATGACTGGTAATATTAAAGCCAGTGGTAATATTAATTACTTGTGGAATTACAACAATCCAGATGCTGCTTTAAAAAATTACTGCGGATATTTTATGTTCTATCAGTGTACATCATTAACAGATGCAAGTGAATTAACATTACCTTCCACTTCTTTAACAGATTATTGTTATTATGGTATGTTCGCTGGATGTAGAACATTAACAACAGCACCAACAACATTACCAGCAACAGTTTTAGCAAATAGTTGTTATTGGAATATGTTCAGTGGGTGTATATTATTAACAAAGGCACCATCAGCATTACCAGCAACAACATTAAAAGATAGTTGTTATCGAAGTATGTTTCAAAATTGTTCTGGTTTAACGGAAGTTCCAGAATTACCAGCAACAACGTTAGCAACGGCTTGTTATCAACAATATGCTCAAAGCACCGCAATCCAAATGGCACCAGAATTACCAGCAACAACGTTGGCAACTGAGTGTTATTATCGTATGTTCAGTGGTTGTACCAATTTAAATTATATTAAATGTCTTGCAACTAATATATCAGCAAGTAATTGTACAACTAACTGGGTTTCAAATGTAGCATCAAGTGGTACGTTTGTAAAGGCTTCAAGTATGACTGGCTGGACAATCGACAGTGTAAATGGTATACCTATCGGCTGGACTTTGATTGATAATAACTATTTAAAATTTACTGCTAAAGCAAATAATAGTAGTGTTGGATTGGCTGCAAAATCTACTGGACAAACGATTGAATATAGTACAGATAGAGATAATTGGACTAATATGACCACAGCAACAACGGTTAATTTATCAAATGGTCATTCGGTTTATATACGAGGTACATTATCTTCAAATAATAATTATTCGAATTACACTAACTTTAAAATGTCTGGTAACATAAAAGCCAGTGGTAATATTAATTATTTATGGAATAAAAATAATCCAGATAATGCTTTAAGGTGGTATTGTGGGTGTAAACTTTTTGCTAATTGTACATCATTAACTGATGCTTCAGAATTGCAATTACCAGCAACAACATTGGCGAGTGATTGTTATTCCAGTATGTTCAGTGGTTGTACAAATTTAACTACAGCACCAAAATTACCAGCAACAACATTAGCATATGGTTGTTATGGTTATATGTTCCGAGGTTGTACATCACTAACTACAGCACCAAAATTACCAGCAACAACATTAGCAAGTAGTTGTTATTATTATATGTTCTATAAATGTACATCATTAACAACTGCACCAACATTACCAGCAGAATATATACCATCGAGTGCTTATCAAGATATGTTTTATCATTGTAGTAGTTTAAATTATATTGATTGTCGAGCAAAAGACCATTATGATTATATGGTAACAAGTAGTTGGGTTTCTGGTGTTGCTGCAACTGGCAATTTTTATAGGGCTTCTGAAAGTTGGTTTTGGGAAATTGGTTCAGATGGTATACCTTCTGGATGGACAGTTTTTCCACCATTACATTATTAAAAACAATAAATTATTATGTTTGAGAATATAACAAATTTAGCCTATGGCTATAACTTCAATAAATACACTGAACTATATAGTGGATACACCAAAGAGTGGACCAAACCAACAGAGGAAAATATACGCAAAGAAATATGCAAATATTACCTCATAAATTATGCTGGTTGGTATGAACCAGAAGCAGAAAATGGTGCTAAAGGATTTGCAGAACACCCAGAGTTATGGTCTTTATCTCGTATGGTTGATGATATGAAGAAAGTAAAGGAGTACCGCGAAAATTGGAATAGCGGTACTACCTCTGTTGCTGCTTGGTGGAGAGACAACAACTATAAATTACTCTTCTTCCCAAAGTTGGATATGTCAAATGTAACAAACGCTGAAAGGTGTTGGCACTCCAATTACAATTGTTGGTTCTATCCAAGTGTAGATATGCCTTTGGCTACCAATGTCGCTGGTATGTACTACTATAACGATTGTCAATGGATATGCGGTGATATAAACCTACCAGCATTGACTACAGCGGGAAGTAACCGTTTCATATGGTATCTTACAAGGTTGAGGTGTAAAATCACTTTAAACCTTCCAAACTTGACATCATTAACAAACGGTTTACTTCAATCTACAGCGCTTGACTACGTACCAACTATAAATGCACCACAACTTGCTAAATGCGGATATATGTTATTTAGAGGTGTTAACTTCTTAAAAGATAATGATGTTATACGAGAATTGGGTCCGAATATGAACTGGAGTGGATGTACAGACTTTAGGTGGATGTTTTATCAGTCAAGTGGTGTGTCAAAAGTTGACATATCGTTAATTGATTTTTCCTCTGCAGTACAACTTACTTCAATGTTATATGAATGTTCTTCTGGATTAACAATAGAATGTCCTACCACATTGAATTTACCAGTTGCAGAAGCAATTAATTATATGTTCTATGGTGCACCAGTAAAAAAAATAGGAAATATTAATTCACCAAATGTGTGGGATATGGAAGGTGCTTATGCTTCACCAACTTTAGAAGAAATCGGTACGGTATACTGTGGTAAGGTGATCGATTTTGAGTACATTTTTGAGGGCTGTACGGCCTTAAAAAATATCGGTGGACTAACTGACTTAGGTGCCACCTTTACGAGCGCTACAACGCAAGAAAAAAGGACCTTAACTTTGAGTGATTCTCCACTGTTAACTCACCAAAGCGTATTGAATATTATTAACTCAGTTGCTACTTTGAGTGAGACAGAAGGACATATAGTACTTCACAGTGATGTATATGAGCAATTAACTGACGCTGACAAGGATCTTGCAGCAAGCAAAGGCTGGGTTGTTGAAACCGCCTAAATTATAAATAATTTATATTATAGATATAAAAAGTAAGAAATATGGAATATAATTCAGATTATGAAGTTCGCCTTGCTACGCTTGGTGCATTGGGCGGAGATACAACAAAGAAATACGATAGTGTCTATTCAATTGATTTAGAAATACTTAAACTCACTGAACAAGGTGGAGGCGGTGGTGGTGGAGAAAGTAACTACTACATTAAAAACAGTTATAATGAATTATCTACTATCACTGGTGCTAAGAATGGTGCTATAGCATATGTAAAGGAACATACTGGCTTAACAAGTGCTACAACAGTTGAGGTTGATTATTATGACCTTAATGCTTGGCTTGTAATTGAGGCTGATTATGGTAATGACACTAAAGCAACATTTTCAATAAATCACGAGGGTGGTGTGTGTGTGTCTTATGGTAGTTATGGACATTTTAAGTTTAACAATGATAGTTGGATATGGAATGTTTTAGATAACTTAGATAAATTGCCCGCTGATTTTATTTTTGATAATGGTATTGAAGGCACATATGTTTCAAGGGTATCTGGCGATACCTATGAACAATATGGTGACTGGAAAGATACAGTAATATTTTACCCGTTAAATGGTGTAATTCCTACAATTTCTGTGTACCCAGCAGAGGGTTCGGTAGAAGTGGTTTCAAGTGCAAGCACAAGTGGTGAGATTACTGTTTATATACCAGCATTTGGTTGGTATATCTACAATGACGCGGTTAGTGGTGATAATAAGTGGCTTGAATACAAAATCTATCTGAGCAGTCTTACAGATGCAGAATTGGCTGCAATGATGGATAGATATATGGAATATAAGCAAGAAATGTCAATTCTTGTTATAAATACACAAGATAGTGATGTTTATGAGGACTGCTATGTAGAGGCACACGCTGGACAACCATATGACAATAATGACCAATCAAACCGTCATAGAGAGGTTACATTTGTTGGTAATATGACTGGTCGTAATGGTAGAGGCATTTACCCTTGGTATATCGTTAGAAACAATGGAGATACAAATCACCAATGGAAAGTTGCAGAAATAGAATGGAAACACGTTGTAACAGACGATAATGTAAATGAAATCCGTAACGATATTAAAAACAATTATGTTCGTGGAATTGACAGCATTGGTAGTGCTTTTGGTCGTTCATTGCTTTACAACATTGCAATGTCTGGCTCTGCTGAAATGGAGGTATATAAACTAACAATCAATTCCAATCAATACGACGTTACCGAATGGACTAACATCGGTGGTTTTTATAATAACAGAAATGGTGGTGATGCTTGGTGTGATTATAAAAATGGTATGCTTAGAGTCAAAGACTTATATTTTGATGCTGCACCAAATCCAGATTGGCAGATAATTGACTATAACAAGTTCACGGACAACAGTCAAAACAAGTGGAATTGTATTGCAGTTAAAATTACTGACGATAGTAATGATAAATACAGCATTTGGTTTGCAATTCCAGCAATTACTGGAGAAAGTCGTTATGATGAATCTTACTATGAAATGAGAATAAACGACTGGGAAGAAGAATGGAAACGCAACTGGGTAAAGCAAACAAATGAGACCTTCTCACTTACCCCACATCTTTATACAACACTTAACATTGGCCCAGAGGGTAACATAAACAAACTGGTTCAACTTATCTAAAATTTGATCAATTATGAACAAGGTTCGACAATTTTGGGAATATGCAAAAAAAGAAGGCGCTGTGGGTGGTTTTATATCACTCATAGCATCTGTGTTCCTTTTGATTGCAAGTTTTTTTGTTCCACCAATGGGCGAAATTTCACCTAGTGTACTGCAAGGAGTTGCCGAACTTTTTGCCTTCGCTACACTCTGGAAACTACCGAATATCATTGCAACGATACAAGACGGTAAATCGATTACCCTTAGCCACGGAAACACAACAGTTACCGTAGCAAGTAAGGAAGAAGATGAAGATAAAAAAGAGGAAGCCTAATTGGGTTTCCTCTTTTAAATTTTAAACCTTTTCAAAGGTGATTCGAACCATTTCGTGACCGTACTTGAAGGTCGGTATAAGTCCGTTTTTGGTGGAGTGGTAGCGGACAATTGCCTCGAAGGTTACTGGTGACCAGTATTCCATATTTCGGAAGCATAAAATGCTGGTTTCTTCACCGTTCACTACTCGTTTCATTTCCTTGGCGATAAACTCGTCAGTCAATTTCCAGTTCTCAAGGAACTCTTTTCTTTCTTGTTCTCTTTCTGTCATATTTACTTAACTTTTTTAATGATTTGATCAATTTACTACAAAAATTGTGCCAGACTATCTGACACCACAACTATACAAAAAATATATTATATTGATATGGACTTACTATTACAACGCATATACAAGGGGCCTAAATACACAATCGGCCACCTATACATAAACGGCCAGTACTTTTGCGATACACTGGAAGATGTAGATAGAGGGTTGCACAGCGATATGAAACTCTCTGAAATTAATCGTATCAAAGTGGCTGGCAAAACAGCAATCCCTACTGGTACTTATTTTATCACACTTGGAATACAAAGTCCAAAATTTAGCGATAAAAAGTATGCTAAGTCCTACGGTTTCTGTGAAGGATATTTACCTCGTTTGATCAATGTAAAGGGGTATCAAGGCGTATTAATTCATATTGGCAATACTGCAGAAGATACAGACGGATGTATACTGGTTGGCTACAATAAACAGAAGGGAAAAGTTATAAACAGCACAGAAACATTCAAAAAACTATATAAAATACTTCAAAATGTTGAAGGTGAAACTATACAAATAACTATTGAGTAATGGATACAAAGACAATAATAATGATCATAATGGGAGTTGTTATTGCAATACTCTCATACTTCCTTGTACGTTCTTACACTGCTGATGTAGAACAAGAGATTAAAATTGAAACAGACACCATTTTTCTTCATTCTACGGACACTTTGTATGTCTATAAGGAAAACATACAGTACAAAGAAATTAGGGCCATAGATACGATATATGTCACTGATACAATTTTGATAAGAGAGCAGAAGATTTACAAAGACAGTCTTTCTAAAATTTGGATATCTGGAGTTGAACCAGAACTTGATTCAATCTGCTACTTCATCCCCAGAGATACTGTACTTGTAAATACGACAACTTCTGTCACTATACATAAGAAGCAAGGCTGGGGTCAATTCGTTGGTATCGGTGCTGGCGTTGGCTATGGACTAAGTCTTGGACCAACACCTCACTTCGAACCATACGTTGGTATTAATGTTGTTTATGGTTTAGGCTTCCACTTCTAGTTTCAAAAATCTTCGATTTAAAGCCCTCATTTTTTCTAAATGATTAACTATACCTTTTTAGAGTTTTAATGCCTCAGAAGCCAAATAAATGGCATTCTTGAGGCTTTTGCTTTATTCTACGTCATCTGTAATTTGATTGAGGATAAAATTCTCTATTTCTTCCATCATTTCTACCGAAGGTAGGCACCTACATCTACTTGAAATTTGGACCCTTGAAAGTTGATGGTTTCTGTGGTTATTCAATTTGTCAACATTCACAATGTTTCTCACACTCAACTTCTTATTAATGAAACTTGAAATTGTGTGTTTGCTTTCTGGTTTAATCAATCCTTCTGTGACATAATTGATAGTGATAATCTTTCTATCTGCTTCAAATTCTGCAGCAGACATTTGCCACAATTCGTTTGTACTCTTTCTGTCAACCCAATACCAACGATACCTCACCCCTCTCTTCAACCATTCTTTTATCTTTCGCTTTTGCATTAGTTCTTGGACTTCTTATAGTATATTAGTTATATAGTAAGTAGTAGTAATATAATTATATATAAATTATTATTAATTAATGTATTAAATATATGATTTTGCAATGTCCAGATTACAAAATTAAAATAGTTTAAAAATTGATCAATATTAATCAATAAAAAGATTGAACTTTTTCAATTATTAGTATATTTATATGTAGATAACCGAAACAAAGGTGCAAAAGGTAAAGTGGTTCCTACATATTCTATCCACAGCACCAGCATAAGTCACTAAAATAGAAATGCAAAGTAATTTGATTGAAGCCCAGTGCGGTAAATTGAGGACTTATATCCGCGACTTGAAGAGGGGCCAGTAATGGTACTTAGGGTAGAGACAGATTAGTATTGATGGTATGGAAGGTAAAGGGGTGTAAAGAAAATCCTACGTTTTCAACTTAACGATTTAGGAGCCTTGTTATATTGATCAATTATGACTGAAGAACCTTGACTAATGTAGAAATACCTTCTTCAAGGGGATAAGTCCAAGGTGTGTCTGAATGAATTTGATCAATGTGAAGTCATCAATTAAAAAACTTTTTGTATATTTATATCAGAAACAATTAACAAGCGCTGTTCACTACATTAAGGCGCGAATAATAATAAAGCAAAATATGAGGCTTTGTCCGAGTAATTAGAGTAGTGACTAATGAAAAGACACTGCCTCATTTTTATTGAAATATGAAAATAGAATTTACAAAATCAGAAGTAGAGTTCATCAAGTATTTGGCTGAATACTGTCAAGATCAATTCGAAGAAGAAACAAACATTACGGATTTAGCCAGCGGGGTTCTTCAAAAGATTAAAGACGCTCAAACTAATGAGAACATCAAAAGAACAGTTAGGAAATTGAACAAGGTAAAATTTGATCAGTAACAATTAAAATATTTTTTTGTATATTTATACCAGAAGTTAAATAATTTAAATAATAGAAAAAAGTGAAGAGTGATATGTGTAATAACAATACAAGAATTATTCCCACAGAGGAAGATAGAAAAAGACTAAACGACAAACTCAAATATCAGTGTATGTCTTTCCTTTTTGAACAAGACATAACTAAGGGGTATGACAATTAATCTTTAACATATGCTAAAAATGGTAGTGAGGCTTCTTAGTGATACTTCGATTTAGTAGTTCAATGGTTGAACATTTCTTTGTTAAAGAAAAACTTGGTGGTTCGAGTCCGCTCTAAAATTAAAATAATCACTGGCCAGCATTCTCCATAAATATAGTCCTCCAGTGCTTCAATCTGGAATTAAAATAAAGAAATAAATAAACTAATTAAACTAAAATTCCGTAGCCTAAACAACGGTGGGAACCAAGTGAGGAACCTTCCAGACCTCAAGGTTAACAAAAATGAGGTTAAAAATTACAGATAGTAAGCAATTTGGGTTATCTGGTATCGACCTAATGATTGTGACATATTTGTACATAAAATATCTGATTTTTTTAATGATTAAGAATTACATTATATGGTACCACTGGTTCGGGAGAATAGGTGGTACTTTTGTAATCTGGACATTACAAAATTAAAGTTTTTTGAATTTTCTAAATTAATAGTTGATATTTTTTAAGTCAAAGGTATATTTATATATAAAGACTTAAAAATATGACAGATAAACAAGCAGAAAACAAAGCAATAGAGATACTACTACAAAAAGGATGCACTGCAGTCGGAAACTTAAACACAATAGACCAATATTCAACTTATGACATATCTGGTCTTACAGACGAGAAAATACCCTTCGTAGCAGAAGTTAAGAATAGAGACATACCACACGATAAATATGGTGATGTGTTCTGTGACGAAGAAAAGATAAGAAAATTCCAAAAGGATGATAACTATCAAAAAATGTTGGTATTCAATTTTTATTCCGATGGATATTATGCTGTAGCCAATCCAATCAAGGATGGATATACGGTACAAAGAAGAAAATGCCCGCGTACTACAAGGTTCGGCAATCAAGGCACAGAATGGCAACTAACAGCCTCGATGAAACAGAAACACTTGAAGAAGTACACAACGGAAAATACTGGTTTTAAACTTGTTGTGAACTGACACGAGGGTAACGGACAATAAAACTAACAAACAAGAAGATAGGGGAAAAAAATAGAAGCGATCTATATCAAATTCGAACAATAAAAACAAAATATATACGACATTTTTTGTCATATACTAAATAATTACTCCTAATAAATACTAAAAAACTACACTATTTTCTTTTTATTGTTTTCTATATATTATTTATTTAACTTTTTGTTGGCCCTCAGTACAATACGGTACTGGGGGTTTTGATTTATAAAAAACTAATTACGACTATGATATACATAACAGCGCACAAACCATTTCAATGCCCAGAGTTCGTGGACAATTCGAACTATACAATTATAACGGACGGTACGGATATTGGGCTACACTATCCGACAAATGTAATTCAAGCAAATAATGAATTGGAACCAATGAAGTACACGTACTCAGAAGGCTTCCAGATTTATGACGTATGGCAAACAAATCCAGACTATGAGTGGATTGGGATTAACCACTATCGAAGATACTTCAAACCAGACGATGATTTCAATCATATCAACATACTTCCCAAACCATTTCAATTCAATGTAGAAAGGCAATACGCTGCGTGCCACAATGTTGAAGATTATCAAGAAATGATTAAGATAGTAAATAAATACTATCCAGAAATGAATACAAATATACCAGACTTATTCTTTCCTTGCAACTGTTGTATACTGGAACACGAGGTATTTAACAAATGGTGTGATTTCATTTTCAATTGTACTTTTATTTACAACGAACGTCACCACCTATATTCAGATGATGACGTTGCACAGTTTGTAAATGCCAAACCAAAGAATGGTGCCTACCAGAACAGATTACACGGATTTCTGCTGGAAAGACTATCTACAATCTTCTTTCTTAACTACTTCAAGGACAAACCAACAGAACTACGCTGCAAGGACCTAATTATGTATGATGTACCAACCCTTCAACCGAATGTAAAATAGTATTGGTCTGGAGGTGGGCATACACAGATTCGGTGATCTTTGTGTTTGCGTGACCTAATGTTTTTGCAACCACCGATATATTAACACCCTTATTGAGAAGCATAGTGGCATACGTCTTACGGCCCAAATGAGAATGCAGTTTCTTGTTGATACCACATAGTGTACCGATTTCACCCAGATACGCGTTCATCTTCTGATTACTGATTGATGGTAGACAGTAGTTGTACTTCTTGAGAATATCCACAGCAAAGTCCAGTAGTACGCTGGTATATTCTATATTTGTCTTTTGACGGTTCTTTTTGATGTAATGAATAGATCCTTCCGTTTGTATATCCGAGGGCTGCAGATTGGCCATATCACTAAATGCCAGTCCAGACCCACACTGGAACAAGAATAGGTCCTTGACCTTATCCAGTCGATCAATACCGAATTGCTTCTGGAGAATGGTATCCACTTCACCTTCTGTCAGATACTCGATTTTTGGTTTATCTTTGTATAATTTTATACCGCTAAATAAATTAATATCGAGTTTATTATTATCAACAGCAAAATGAAATATACACTTCAACTTTGCAAACTTACCAGCAGCAGTAGAAGTCTTGTAGGACTTCAATAGATACGCGTAGAAGGCTTGTATATCCGCCTTGGTTATTTCCTTCAACGGTTTGTCTTTGGTGCCAACAAACGAATAAAATTCATCCCTTACAAGAAGGTACTTAAGAAGATTGTCGTACGTACTTCTCAACTCCAGTAACTGGAAGAAGTCAGTGAACATATCCTTTACCGTATACACCTTGAACCCACCATACTTCAAATACTCGCGTAGAGCATCAGCGGTTAAAGGGTGTCCACCAGTAACAATGTCGTTAATCGCTCTATTAACGACGTTGTACTGACTACTGACATACTCTTTCACTTCGTTGTTCTTTGGTGAAGATAGACTTCGCTTGAATACACTGGGCTTTTCCTTCATTGGAAGATTGATGAATACCCTTTTTCCTTCAATAATGATGGAAAGTTCGATTGGTGCATAACCATACCGATTTACCTTTGATGATCGGCAATAAAAACTGAATGATGCCATAATTAGTTGGTTGTTAAAAAGTTAAACAATATTTGTGACCAATTATGACCAGAAGAGATAGGGCTACAAATAATACTAAAAAGAAGAGGGTTCTTTAGACTTATCTGTGACTGTTTTGCCACTATAGAGCCTAAAAAACCCACTTTCGCGGTGAGGGGGGGATTCTCACTCTATAGCAAAAACTAGCCTTCTACCACCTTCGGCCACATTATATACTATTTATTTCATTTATAACTTTCTTTAATTTAGTGACTTCGTTTTTAAAACCATCCTTGTCTGAAAACTCGGTAATTAATACTTCAAGAGCACACTTAACCTTATATATTTCGTCGACAAACACAGTCATATTTTCTTCGTATTCCTTATCTTCTGGAATATCTTCTAATTTACCTTCAAAAGACTTAGCGTTCTCGATTCTTTGATCCCAATAACTATCGTCTATTTCCATAACTATTTATTGACTTTTTATAATTTTTCATATTTTTTATTAAAAAATACAACAAAAACCGTACCAAACCTAACTTTTTTAGACTAATGATGTATTTATTAATATGAATAAAAACGATTTTGTTAATTATATATACAAGAATGACCTAATCCAGCGGTGGGGGAAGAAGCAATTACGCAAGATACCACCAGACCTTCAAGAAGATGTAATTCAAGAAATATACCTACTCATACTGGAGTTCGAAGAAGAACGTTTCAATGAATTAAACAAACAAGGCTTCAAACACTTAACAGCCTTTTTTAGACAGTTCGTGATGAACTCGCTAACACCAACTGGTAGAACAAGAAACCTTATTAACCTATTTGGCAAAGAAGATCCAACGGACTTTAGCACTTATAACCTAAACGATAACGATAATGAAGAATGAAGATACTAGTATTTGTCGGAGGTACCGATGGTTGTACCTTACACAGAATTTTATTACCATACCAAAAGATTAAAGACCTTAACCCAGAAAACCTTACTATAGATTTTTTAAAGCCTACACCTAATCAACCCTTTGAAGAACTAATTGCAGCCACTGAGGGTTACGATGTGTTCGTATACCATAGATTGCTTCCAGATGCAATGTTCGAGGCTCTGAAACAGAAAAACCTTATTCTAATAAATGATCAAGACGATAACTGGGAACTGAACAGTACACACCCACTATATTCAACGTTTCGTAAACAACTTTCCGAGAAAATAAAATATCAAATACGTAATTGCGACTACATTACTTGTACAACCAAACTAATCGCTAACAAGATTAAAGCGTTGAACCCTAATGTGGCTATATTCCCTAATGCCCTTGAAGGGGTTGGCCAGTTCAAATCAGTTGACAACCACAAGCCATATATCCGTATAGGGTGGGTCGGTGGATCCAGTCACGTTGCTGATATTAGAATGCTGGAGGGAGTGGTAAACCAATTACCACAAGACGTTAAAGATAAGGTCCAGTTCGTATTGTGTGGCTTTGATGGCGGTAAACGAAACATAGTATATCCAGATGGACACGTTGAGACCACTGACCTTCCATATGATCAAACTTGCTGGGGTGAGTTTGAACGTATATTTACCGACAACTATCGTAACGTATCACCAGCGTACAAACAATGGCTGCTTCAATTTTTACCGAAGATAAACGTTGAGACTGATGAACATTACAAACGCGTATGGACAAAACCAATTGACAGTTATGCTACGCACTTTGACCAGATGGATGTGGTCCTAATTCCACTTCGTAAAGACTTCTTCAATGAAGTAAAATCAGAATTGAAACTGGTTGAATCTTCAATCAAACATAAAGCAGTAATTATTTCTGACGTAGAACCATATAAACGCCTTCTGGTGCCACTTTTTGACAAGGGTGGTACAATCAATCCAAATGGAAACGTAATCACCATAGGAGACAATAAAGGAAGTAGTGCTTGGGCAAAGGCAATCACAAAATTGGTACGTAATCCAGAGTTAATTTCCACACTTTCGGATAACCTATCAAAGTTAACTGCAGAGGGTGCAGAGTTTGATCTTAATAAAGTTGCTAAAGACAGAATAGAATGGCTCAGAGGCGTAAACAAATAAAGTTCTTATTGAAGAAGGGTGAGAAGGAATACCTTAAACAGACCAAGGAAGCAATGCTGGACCTACAATATGAGAACAGTGGTATATTCGGTGATCCAGACAAATTGAGATACTATAAAGCCTTTAATAGTCTTGAGGATTGGGAAAAGAACTTATTGCTTCTGTATACCAAGTACGAATCATATGCAAAGGTTGCTGAAAGACTGAATGTACAAAAGAATACAACAACGCTTGTAATCAAGGAAATAATCACTAAACTAAATTATATTATAAATGGTAAAGATATTAATTTTAATCAATTTAATAATTGTACTGATTTGGGATATATTCAGAGCACCACAGTCGATGGCTAATATGGCTGCTGAAATCATTACAAGTGGTAAACTACACACGATGGAACTTAAACCACCACTTGGTTGTTCATTGTGTATGACATTTTGGGCCTCACTGATAGTTACATACATATTCTGTGAGATATCATTACAAGGATTTTTGGTTGCTACACTATATGCACTGATAAACGCATATGCAACTAAATACACATACCAGTTCATACTTCTTTTTGAGAAAATACTGGATAAAATAATTTGGATAATAAATGACCTAACATAATGACTAAAGAACAATTTCAAATTTTACATAAACATTACGATATACTTTATGGAGTTGCTAAAACAATGACGCTTATAGCCCCAGATTTCAATGCTATTGAAGAATTATACGGAGTATACGAAAAACTCGGTTACAGACCAACAAATATGCGCTGTAACGAATGTAGAATTGGTATGATACTTACACTTTACCGACTACACGAAGAAAATAAGAATAACTTCGAGGATAAACCTATTAAAGACGATGCCAAGAGCGAGAAACACAACACGCGACCACGTTCAAACGCCAAGAACAGTAAAGGAAATAAAGGATAAATTCTTACGCGAATTTGTAGCCAATGATGGCCAATGGACCGTTGCTGCTAAGGCTGCGAATACTACTATAACCCTTATACGTAAATGGATGGAAGATGATAGTGATTTCAAAGAGAAGTTGTATGACGCTGATCAGAAACTGGTTGACGAAACAGAACAAGAATTACTAAAGAAGATACGCAAGGGTGATATAACCGCTATTTGTTTTTACTTGAAGTGCAAAGGCAAAGAAAGGGGTTATATTGAGAAGGAACCTTATCAGAAGGTAGATAAGAATCCGAAGAAAGAACTAAAGGATACAGAATTTAAATTAGATTTTGGCGAATAATACAATAAATATCAAAGGATATAAACCTATAAACTGGCAAAGGGATGCACACAAACTAATTGATGAGCACCCCTTTGGCCTTACGCTTGTTATTAAGGCCCACAGACAAGTAGGTAAATCACTGTTCGTTTCAAATGCACTTCTGTATAACAGTGTCAATTACGCTGGTAGTGTATCATATTATGTTGCACCAACAAACAACCAATCAAGGAAGGTATTTAGGGATATTGTAAAAAGTCTGCAAGGTACACCACTGGTGACGAATGCGAATGAGACATTACTGTATATTTCATTTGTGAATGGAAGTGAAATACACTTCAAGTCTGCAGAACAGAAGGATGGATCCCTTCGAGGCTTTACTTGCAAGAAGCACGGACTATTGTGTATTGATGAGGCTGCTTATATTAGTGCTGAAGTATTTGCAAACGTACTTAACTATACCAACGTTAACAACAATGACGTACTGGTGGTATCTACACCTAAGTTCGAGAGTGGTTTCTTCTATGAATTGTACTGTGAAGGACTGGCTGGTTCTGAAACTGTAAAATGTATTGATGTTAATGATTACGATACTTCAATGTTTCTTCCAGAGGAAAAGAAAGCATTCTACAAGCGTACTATGCCACCACTTCAATACCAGACAGATATTCTGGGCCAGTTCATCAAAGAGTTCAGTACCGTATTCGGTGAGTTCAGTACCGTCTGCAGCAATAAATATGACGCTTACAATACTGAGTACTACTTTGGTATTGACTGGGGCACTGGTAGTAAACAAGATAGAACAGCCATATCTATTTTCAACGGATTGAAACAGCAAGTAGCACTTTACGCATTTGACGATAAAGATCCACAAGAGACGATTGATTTTATTGTGCAACTGGTGGATGAGTACAAGCCTAAAAAGGTTACTGTGGAGAAGAACAGTATTGGTGAGGTATTGGGCAAAATGTTAAGAAAAGCGTTAATTGTTTATAAAAACACAATGTTCAAATTCTTCAATACTGATAATAATTCAAAGAATAGAATAGTAAACCAGTTCCAGATTGCAATTAACAACAATAACGTTCAATTATTGGATGATGTTGACTTGAAAATGGAAATGACCAACTATGAGGTCCAGAAAACACCTACTGGCAAAGTTACTTATAACGCTGCTTCTGGGTTTCACGATGACCGCATTATGGCCACTATGATCGCACTGGATAGCATACTAAATAAAGGATACTTAAACGTTGCTTAACATATGGAACTATACATACAGAACCAAGATAAGATATTAGCCCTTCTGAATGAATTAAAGGAGGTTTACAGACAACTTCTGTACGAGAATGATAAAGTGGTTCAAGGGAACCCAAATCGCCTTGTGGACAATATAAACAGCCTTATAAAGATTGAAGGAAATAGGTTAGAATTGGGATTCAATTTACCAGCCGAGTGGAAATACGTAGAAAACGATACTCGGCCACACTGGCCACCACCACCAGCACTGGAAAAGTGGATACAAGAAAAACCAGTACCACATAGCGATAACATTACTGACAAACAACTGGCATACCTAGTAGGTAAAAAGATTGCTGAGTTTGGTACTGAGGGAAAACATTTACTTGAGGAAGCCATTACAAGGACTGATTTTTATAATAGGATGATTTATATTATAAAAGAAGAAATGGTTTCTCATTACAATAAGGAAATTAAAAAGATTTTACTAACACTATGACTTGGAAGGATATAACATACAGACAATTTATGAGAATTAAGGAAATCACTGAAAATGAGACACTATCAGAGGAAGAACAAATGCTTGAGTTGGTGTTATTGTTAGTTGGTGATGTTCCAATTAGTGAAATGTACAAATACAGTGTTGAGGTTTACAAATTACTGGAGGAACCATTTCCAGAGGGTGATACTACCAGAAAGGAACTGGAGGTCCACAATAGAAAATACACTGTAACGACAGATTTGGGAAAGATTACGACTTCTCAATTTATTGACTATTCCAATTACGTAAAAGCAAAGGCTGATCTTGTTGACATATTGAGTTGCTTCATTATTCCAAAGGGTCACAAGTATGATGATGGTTACGATATGGATGAGGTGAAGGAAGATATTAGGGATTTCTCAATCAGTACTGTTCAATCTTACTGCTTTTTTTTTCGAAAAAAATGGATGAAATTACAGAGACTTTCCCTTCTCTATTTAATGTCGGAAACACTGAAACTAAAGGGGATGCCAATGAAGAACAAACTGAAGATGGTTTGGGCACAAGCAGCCCTATGGAAAAATATGGATTACTTAACTACGTCTTTGCGGTGGTAAAGAAAGCCAATATGCCTTATACTGAGGTATTCTCACTTCCAGTAATGGATTTCCTTGTAATTACAAACTTTGTGGTAGATGAGAGGAAAGAACAAGAAAAAGAATTTAAGCGACAGCAAAATCTGTTTAAAGCAAGACGATAAATATTATGCAATACTTAGACGAAAATATTCAATTTACTATCAGCGGCTTCAATATCGTTACCGCTGGTACATACGTATACCAAGTACAAGACGGTCAGAACAACGTTATCTTTGTTGGTAACTGTTTCTTGAACGTTGGTCAGACCAGTAAAACATTCGATATAACAGATATACTGGTGAACATAAAATACAGATCCAGTCTTAAGACACCTCTGTATAGTGAGTACAGTTCAAAAATCAATGTAATTAACACCTACAAGGTAGTACTGACAATTAACAATACCGACTACACTTCAAGTCAAGAAGATGTAGCCTTATTGTTCCGTTATCCCAATCGTAAAAATCGCCTCGAAGCGACATTATTTAACCACACAGAAGCAAGTGAACACCCTATGGCACAAAACTGCCTACAAGGGGCTAAAAATGGGGTTGTAGAGTATTTGCCACATATACCATACAAGGAATCTTCAAATATGGGATTTGGTGTGGTTATGGAGTATGCTTCTGGGAGTACATTTAGTGGTACTACTTCAATGCCATTTTCATTTGATGGTCAACTCTATGGTTCTATACCAGAAACTTGGACTGGTGGTACAAGCGAGAACTTTACAACGTTATTTGGACTATTCCACAACGCTGGTAGAAGTCGCGAAATTACACCGACCACTACACCTAACGACTATACTGATGATTACGAGAGTGGTGAACTGATTTGGCAAACTCAGCCAGCAGTAGATCCGTCTGTAGTAACGATAACAGCGAATGGTGGTACCACTTCAATTACTTTGGCTGGAGACACTGTTGTTAGTTTGGATATTGATATGACTGGAAGCAACAAACAAATTGACCTTGCTTGTAATCATTCTACCGCATATATAAGACTTAGTTCAAACGACTATACTGGTTTAATTCATCTTGAGTTTGACTGCTGGTATGCTTCTGGACCAAATCTTTTTAATATACGAAGAATTATAACTTCAGTCGGTAATGTTAATCAAGAAGAAACATACTTGGATATAAATGCAGTTGGTTCATTGGTTGGTGAAGCAATTTACAGTGACACAATTAATGAGTATGATGGCGCTAAGGAGTTTTTAATGAGTCTCGGATATACCGATATGGACGCAGAAGGTATTATTGCACGCGTCGATATGGGTAAGACAACAATGATTTACAGCGGTACCACTGCTGAAGTTAATGATGTATTCCCAAAGGCTTCTGCATTCTTTGATTGTTGGCGAGAGCCAGTATATGGTAGTGCACCACAGCACGTAGCAATTGTAGATATGGGTTGTTTGCCTAAATACTATTTGATGTGGCAAGACAGATACGGTGGATACCAGTGCCAGCCTTTTGAAAAGGTGGATACGTTCGGTATTGAATACAAATACGAAGAAATGAAGGATTACCAGAACAGAAGTCGTAATATCAATATCGATGTACAACCTAAATGGAAGGTACAGACAAACTGGATAGACGAACAGTATTACCCTTATTATGAAAGTATCTTTGTTTCACCTTATGTGGTACTTTACGATACAGATGAGGATAAAGTATACAATGTTATTCCGACAGACAAAGAGTATACAGAAAAGACTTGGTATAACCAGCATAAGTTCTTTAATTTGGAACTTAACTTAAAATTAGATAAACAAACAATTATATACTAATGGCTAAAATTAGACTATATATTGAGAATTATGAAATAGACCTTCAAGACGAAACACAAGTAGTTATTACAAGACAACTGGAAGAGTTATACAATCCGACTATTCTTTGTAATGACTACTCAAAGACTGTGAAGATACCTATGACAGCAAGGAACAACAGAATTTTCGGTATGATTTATAAACCAGACTTCATTACCGCACAAGGTGGTTCAGAGGACGTAGGTATTTACTTTGATCCATACAAGAAACTGGACTTCAGACTTGAGTGGAATGAGGATGTTGTTATGCAAGGATATGCAAAGATGTTGACTTCAAAAAAGACCGCTGGTACTGGCTTCTATGAAGTTACGCTTAACGGTGAACTGGGTAAGGTATTTCAAGAGTTGAAAAAGATTACTTTTGACCCTTCCGAGAGTGGTACAACATATTTTTTGGATGGAAGTCAGTATGTTAGTTCAAACATTACAAAGGAACTGGTAAAAGTGTGCTGGAGTCACGGTCAGACAATACAAAACATCGATAATCCGAATCTGCACATATATGACGTAATTAACTTTGCGCCTTGCAACTGTTATGATGAGGATTTTGAGTACGACAGTTTCCAGTACGTAAACAATCAACAGAAAAAGTTCAAGGATATACTGGAAGATATTGACTTTTCTGGTTCTACTGGTGTGGACCCAGATGTTGCTATACCAGACGGTTTGAAACCTCGTGAAATTGGTGAGTACCGATCATATCTGCAACAGCCTTATATATACTTCAATAAATTATTCCAAATCTTCCAAAAGAAGGCGGAAACTATCACTGACTATACATTTGAACTGGATAGTAACTGGTTTAATATCAATAATACATATTGGTATCGTCTCGTTATGCTTATGAAGAAACTGGACGTAGCCAATGGAAACAGTTATAACAACGCATATAGTGGAATAAAGAATGGTTCGAGTACACAGTTTATGTACTGGGATCCAGATGATACATTTGACAGTGAATATACTGGTTCAATTTATTTGACTTCTGCAGTAACTGAACAAAAACCAGTAACAGTAAACAATGGAAGAATTACTATTGATTCACCAATGGCATTAGGATTGAATTTGAATACGTCTTTTATGACTGGTGTGGCTAGAAAAACCATAAATAATACAAATGCCTTACTGCTTACAATGGTGGCTTCTGGGGCAAATGGTTATGTTGAGGAACAGACTGCAATGCTTGTTGGTGCTGGTTACACTGGTGATACTTCTGGGTACACTGTAGTAACAGTAGGTGATACGACTTCAACCACACTGGACGTACCTACAATTCGTTATTATTTTACAGTTGACGATAGGTTCGGTTCCTATGTTGATTTGAAATGGAAATTAAAATGGAAGTTGAATGAATATCCGTTCACACAACCAAACACAAAAGTGACGTTTTACTATGATATTTATCCTTCTGCAAGTACTGCAGACCTAAAGATAAATGGTGAACACTGGGCCAGAAGTGGTGGTGCCTTTACCTTGAATGATTTATGGAACAATGAGTACAATCTGTTCGATGTAATACTTAATTACTGCAAGATGTATCGTATTTTCATTATTGTCGACAAATTGAACAAGAAATTGAAGTTTATACCTTCACATAAATACTTCCAAGACTATCAAATATATGACTGGAGTGATAAGATTTGTTATGACAAAGAGTTTGTGGTAAAACCAGTATCTTGGGATAGTAAATATGTATTGTTCAACTATAAGGACGCTGAAACCACTATTGGTGAGAAGTACAAGGAAGAACAAGGCTTTGACTTCGGAGAAAAACGAGTTATTACCGAATATAATTTCGATACCAATTCGACTGATTTGTTTAAAAATACACCACTTCCTTCAATTACATATACACCAAACGTACTGTCTTGGACCAACTTGTATAACAACAAGAAGATTGAGTATTCATTACCAGCGGAGATATATGTGGATATGGCAAAGGATGATAAATATACGGATCAGTTCGGTACGTTCTATTTCTTCAGAGGTATATCTTATTTCGATACTGAGGAAAAATTGAACTTGAGAACAGTAAAAATCACCGATGATACAGCACTTCAAAACGTAACGAATACATACTTCTATTCACAAGACCAGAATGGTGTGGATAGTGCAACTTACCCTAAATTGGATATTATTGACCAGTATGGTAAAATGTGTGTATTTGCTGTACCAATGGAGAATTATACTTACCTTGGAAACGCGTACGACGGTGCCACTGATATTTATACCAATGTTTGGAAGAAATACATAGATGAGAGGTACAACAGAAACAACAAATTGGTTACTGCTTATGTTTATTTCTATACACCTAATGATTATACCAATTTGGAGTTTAACCACTTCGTAATGATAAACAATCAATTGTATATTATAAACAAGATTTACGATTATGATGTGGCTGCAAACCAAAAGACTAAAATGGACCTAATAACAATCCAAAATATAACTGGATATACTGAAAGATAAATACTATGGATAGTGAAAACAAAATACTGATGACTGTCGACACTGGTAACAGTGCCAAGACAATTGCCGACCTTAAGAAACAAATTACAGAACTTAAGAAGGCACTTGACCAAGAGGTTGTAGGCTCGGAGGCTGCTAAAAAGGCTTCCGATGACCTTGCTAATGCCCAGAATGAATTGAAGCAAGCAATAAAGGGTAGTACCGATGTAATTGAAATAGCAAAGGGTAGTTACTATGACTTGAACCGTCAGTGTGAACAACTGAAGGTGACGTATAAATCTATGGCCGATGGTATTGAGAAGGCAAAGATTGGTAAACGTATTGCTGAAATTCAAGAGGAACTCAAAAAGCAAGATTCTGCAATTGGCGATTTTAAAAGGTCAGTCGGTGATTATGCCAATTCATTTACCACAGCCCTATCTTCTATGGGCCTTGGTGCTAATGGTTTAACAAAGGGATTATATCTTGCAACAAATGGTTCAAAGATGCTTGGAGAGGCTTGGAAGGCACTTGCTAAACACCCGATTCTAATTGCAATTTCTGCTATTGTTCTCGCCTTGAAGGGTCTAGTAGACGCGTTCAAAAAGAATTATGATGCTGTCAAGAAACTGGAGATAGCATTTGCGCCGTTCAAGGGTATTCTCGATGGTATTATGAATATTGTCGAGGACCTTACCGACTGGATTGGTGATAAACTTGCAAAGGCGTTATCCGCAACTGCAGATATGATGAGAGGCTTCTTCCAGTCTATCGGTGCTGATAATATTGTCCAGAGAATGGACGAGGCAAAGAAACTTGCAGAGGATCAGCAAGAATTAGAAGATAGACAAATTGAAATGATCAAAAAACGCGCTGAATATGAACAAGCACAAGCGTTAAGCAGAGAAAATTTTAAACTGCACGCTAAAGATGAAGAACGCGCCCTTCAAGATGTTCTAAGGATAGAAGAGAATCGAAAGAAAATGCTTCAAATGGAGTATGATTTAGCGTTGGATTTATTTCAACAAGAAAGACTTCGTAATAATCAAAGAAAATCAGAAGATAAAGATAGGGAAAAGGAGGCTCAGTTATATGCCAAAGTACTGGAATATCAAACACAAATGACAACCAACAGTGAGGAGTATGTAAAGTTTATGCGTACCGCCAGCGCTGAAACAAGAAAAAAAGTACTTGAAGAAGAAATTAAAAATCTTGATTTAGAGTACAAAACTTTAAAAAGTAAACTTAGTGAAAGCGCTCGCTATGTTAGGTATCTTGAAGCAATGCGAGATTACGAGTTTGAAGAAACTAAGAAGGCTATTGACCACGGACCAGATGAATTTAAAATGTCTTTCCCTTGGGATTTAAAGGAAGTTAACAATTTAAAGACTAATCTTGAAGATTATCATAAATCAATTATAGATTTTAGCCACGATAACGAAGATTTAGCAAAAGAACTTGCTGCGGTTGGTACTAAAATTACAAATAAACGTCAAGAACTTAAAAACGCACTTGCTGATGAAGAAGAGAAGGCTGCAGAAGAAGCAAAGAAGCGTCTCGAAGAGTATCTAAAGCGTAGGGAACAACTGGAGAAATCACTTGTTGACTGGTCCAGAACAGAACTGGAAAGACTGGAAGCACAGTATAACGAGGAACTAAAATTGCTCGGAAAGAACAATGAGAAGAAACTTATTCTTGACCAGAAGTATAACGTAGAACGGAACAAAATTTACGCTACTGCAGCACGTAGGTGGGCTGAGGAACAAATGAAAAATGCTGGTGATACTTCCAGTATGGTTAACTATGAAAATGTTAATTTCAATGAGATAAAGGCCAATCATAAATTAACCGAGGATGAGGAATACGAACACCAGCGTAGATTACTCGAAATTCAAAAGTGGGGATTAGAGGAAAGACAAATAATAATGGATGAAAATCTTATTAACACTGAAGCATTTCACAATCTATCACTTGATGACCAGAGCAAGTATCTACAAGAATACGAGAAACTTACCGAACAGATTTCACTTGTGAACAGCCAACTTTCTGCTAATGACGCTGAAAACGCTCGAAGAAGGGCCGAAGCAGCCAAAGCAGAAAAGCAAATGAAACTGGATGCTTATCTGGATATGGCCGACGCTATCGGTAGTATCTTCACTTCAATTGCTGATACTATGGATGAGAATAATGAGAAGCAATTTGAGGCCGCTAAAGCCTTCAATATCGCTGGTGCAACCATCAATACTATCACTGGTGCAATTGACGCTTATATGGGTGCTGTAGGTAATACTGGTTTGAATGCAATACCAGTTGTAGGTCCAGCGATCGCAATGGCTATGGGTATCACAAACGCTGCTGCAGTAACGGCTGCTGGTGTAGCAAATATCGCAAAGATAGCAAGACAAAAATACAACGGTGGTGCCAGTGGTGCCAATGCAACAGCATCATTTAGTGCTTCTTCTGGTGGTATTTCTGCAGTGAATGCACCACTTCAGTATACTTCTGCAGTTGAAGGTGCTGCTATCAATGATAACATACAGAATACCAAAGTGTACGTTACCGAAACAGACTTACAAAACACAGCACAGAAAGTAAGCGTACAAGAATCTGAAAACCGCTTCTAATCAATAGGTTATGGAGGTCTCGTACCTCCATAACAACACTTTTTTAAAATAATTTATATTATATTTTTTGAAATGTTACCAATATTTAAAATATTCATAGATGACAATGTAGAAGGGGTGCAGAAGATTAGTCTTGTTCACTCCCCAGCCGTTGAGAGTAATTTCCTTGCGTTTAACGAAGATAACAAAGATGTGAAATCTTTCAAGTTTGAAGCAGACGAAGAACAGCGTATTGTTTTCGGTTGTGCAATTAGAGCGGATTTTGCTATCTATAGACGCGATGATACTCACGGTGAATACTACGTTGTATTCGACAAGGAAACAATTAAAGACATAGTTGAAAAGTTTGCAAAGAATGGAAACTTCAACAATGTAAATCTCAATCATAAAGATGATACTGATGGCGTTTATATGACACAAATGTTCATTAAAGATAGTACTAAAGGTATCAATCCAGAAGGTTTTGAAGATATTTCAGATGGTTCTCTTTTCACAGCCTTCAAAGTTGAGAATGATGACGTATGGCAAAAGGCTAAAGAAGGCGAGTTTGCTGGCTTCAGTATCGAAGGCATATTCAAATTGAGTGAGGTGCCAGTCGGTGAAAAAATGGAGGCCCAGAATGACCCTTATACCGAATATATAAATGATCTTTTAAAATAACAGTACTATCAATTATGGATAAATTAAAGATTTTGAATCTTGCGAGAATGATCGCAAAGTTTAGTGAAATCTCTACCGACAAAGGTACATTGATTAGCGATGGTGAACTTGCTGTTGGCGTTGAAGTTTTCGTAGAAGTTGATGGTGAATTGGCACCAGCAGAGGATGGCGAATATACACAAGAAAATGGTGACGTAATCGTTGTTGCTGAAGGTAAAGTTGCTGAAATCCGCAAAGCCGAGGAACCAGAAAATACCGAGGAAACTGTTGAAGAAGAGGTTGTTGTAGAAAACAGTGCTAAAGAGAAGTTCGAGGCTGTAAAGGCAAAATTCGAGGCTTCTTATCAAGAAATTGAAGCAAATATCTACGCTGCTCTTGCTGACGCTGGTGTTTACGGTTATTTACTTGAGAATGGTGATGACTACGCTATCGTATCCGAGTGGGGAGAAGATGAAAAAGAACACCTTTACCGTTATGCTATTTCAATCGACGAAAATGGTTATGTTAATTTAGGTGAAAAGGTAGAAGTACGTATTGAATATGTACCTATCAATGAGCCAGAACCAGAGCCAGAACAAGAAGAAGAGTTTAGTTCAGAAGGTAAAGATCCAGAAAACAAACAAAAAGAGGAATTTAACGAAGTTCCAGCGTTCAAAGATGAACAAAATGAAGAGACCAATGCCCAATTATCTTTAGCAGAGGTCGTTAGAAAAATAAGAAATAAATAAATTAAAAATTAATTATTTAAACTATGAGTGCAATTTTAAGCGGTCTCACAAAATATGTGGACGAACAAAGACTTCCTTTGATCAGTAAGTTGGGTCTTGAGGCCAAATCTGCTAAGGAATTTGAATTGATGACTGGAGTTAAAGGTGACACTGCCCTTAATCTTTTAGAGGTTGATGGTTTCTTCCAGAATGGTAAGGCTTGTGGCTGGAATGACAGCGGTTCTACTGCTTTCACACAGCGCGTTATGAAACCAGCGAACATTAAGATCCAGACTTCTATCTGTCAGAATGCTATGGCTGACTACTGGATGAACTACCAAGTTCAGATTGGCGCTGGACGTAAAAACCAACCATTTGAACAAGAAATTGTTGACAAGTTTATTGACAATGTAAATGAAAAAATTGATCGCCTTATATGGCAAGGTGATACTGCTGGTACTGGCGATATGGCCTTCGGTGATGGTCTTGTAAAGATTCTTAAACAAACAACTGGTGCTACTGGTGGTGCTATCAACGTAACTGCTGCTACTTCTGCTACAGTTTATGAGAAAGTACTTGCTGTTTACAACGCAATCCCAGCGGCTGCTCTTGCAAAGAGTGTTATCTATCTTTCTATCGCTGATTTCCGTAGCCTTGTTCTTGAACTTGCTGCTAAGAATCTTTATCACTATGAGAGAAACATTGACGAAAACTTCGAAATCGTACTTCCAGCAACTTCTACAAAAGTAAAAGGTATGGCTGGTCTTGAGGGTGCTGATGCAATTGTTTCCCTTGTACCTTCACACACCTTCTATGGTTGTGATCTTGTAAGTGACAAGGACGACTTCCGTATCTGGTATTCTACAGATAACGACGAATATCGTTTACACTGTGCATTTGTTGCTGGTGTGCAAGTTGCTTATCCTTCAGAATGTGCTATTCTTTCTGAGTAATAAATACTCGACGTTGGTGGGTAGCAATCCCGCTGCCCACCCCTTATTAGAAAATAATAAATTTCAAAATATATCAAAATAATATGAAGTGTGGAAATTATACTTTAGCGGCTATTGCAAAACAATGTAAAGACAATGCTGGTGGTATCAAGGCTATCTATATTGCTGATGCTGATGCAATCAGTGCTGTTACAATGGATGCTACTGCTGAAACAATCAACAGCATTGTTATGAGTGGTTCTGCTACTTTTGCTAAGTGGGAGTTCGCTGCTCAGACTGGTACTTTCACAAGCACAGCAACAATCAGTGAGGAAAATGGTACTTTGTACTTCCAGAATGACGTTGCTCTTGTATTCGGCCAGATGGAGAAGGTAAAGAGACTTCAAATAATGGCTGCTACTGTTTCAAATACTATCGTTATCGTAAAGGATAGCAACAATCGCTTGTTCTACCTCGGTTATGACAATCCAGTTAGTGCTTCTGCTGCTGGTGGTGAGGCTGGTACAGCAATGGGTGATCGTAACGGTTATACCATTACATTGACAGACTACTCAAAGGGCCTTCCAATGGAAGTCGATATGGCTGCTGCTGATCTTGCTGCTATCGGAATTGACTAAATAGGTATAAACACCTATATACGCGGACCTTCGGTATTTTTATACCGAGGGTTTTTTTTATTGACATTTTTGAAGTTAAGGTATATTTATTTATATGAAGAACTATTTAATTTTAGGGAACATTATTGCTGCTGGGTACAAGCACATCTTCCCACTTTTTAAGAAACATAAAATGCGTATCGGATACAAGACTATGAACACAACCGAGTTTACCGATCCGAACGGAGATAAAATAAAGACTTCAACTTCTGTTTATTTTACCAATTTACCAGTACATAAAGACTTTATTGAGTTATCTGATGAAGTACCTACAGAGAAGTTTGACAACTATGATGCAGTCAACATAAACAGTGTAAAGAAGATACCTAAAGATTACTATGGAACTATCGGAGTACCACTTAACTTTTTTGTTAAGTGGAATGAGGACCAGTTTCAAATTTTGGGGTGCCTACACACCAGACAAATACCAGAAGTTTATGATTATGGTAAACCAATTGTAGATGGAAAAATGAAATTTATTAGAATACTAATTCAAAGAAATGATATCAAATAAGAATGCCAATTTAGCAACAGCCCGAAAGGAGAAGAACGATGAGTTCTATACACAATACGAGGATGTTCAAAAAGAAGTAGAACATTACGTTGACCAGTTAAAGGACCAGTGGATTTATTGTCCTTGTGACGACTATCGCTGGAGTAACTTTGTCAAGTACTTCAAAGACAACTTTGACCGTCTAAAATTAAAGCGTTTAACGGCCACAAATTACGATATCGGTGAAGGTGCTTGGAGGTACGATTACGATGGCGTAGAAGAAAAAATAACAGCACTGGAAGGGAACGGAGATTTTAGGTCTGAGGAATGTACAAAGATTAAAGACCAATGTGATATTGTGATTACAAATCCACCGTTTTCACTTTTTAGGGACTTCGTAAAATGGATGAACATCGAATGAAAAAGTTTTTAATAATCGGAAATAAAAATGTTATAACCTTCAAGGACTTTTTTCCGTTGATCAAAGATAACAAGGTCTGGTTCGGAGTAACTAGTATATCAACGTTCACTCAGTCGGATGGTACCGTTAAAAAGTTCGGAAATGTAGGCTGGTTCACAAATATGGACCACAAGTTGAGACAGAAACCACTGAAACTGGCCCAGAAATATACCCCAGAAAAATACCCGAAGTACGACAATTACGATGCAATTAACGTCGACAAGACAAAAGATATACCTTGCGACTATGATGGGGTAATGGGGGTACCAGTATCATTCCTTGACAAGTACTGTCCCGAACAGTTTGAATTAATTGACGGTATTGGACGATATAGCGTTTTGCATAATGAGGAAACAAAAAAAGAAAAAAAATACTTGTCAATGATTAATTGGAAAGCGTGCTTTTTTAGGGTTATTATTCGCCACAAACATTAAATTAGCAAAATTTCAATAGAAATAGTATTAACGATAAATAAAATAAAAAAGTATGAAAATTAAAAGGAAATGATACTTTTTTATATTATATATAAAGATATACTATACTTATTATGATTTATATAGATAATTCCAGTACAAATATAACCATTCCTTGCAACACTTCAAAGGTATCAGTAGAATATACGCTTGTTCTTAAACACAGAATGAGTGGTACCGAGTATGAATATACAGTTACTGACCTAATGATTAGCAAACTGTATTTTTACTTTGAACAAACATTTACAGATTTACTGGTCGGAGAGTATGACTATTTTTTGCTTTCTAACGACAAGAAAGTTGCAAGTGGATTACTTCAATATGAAACAATAAATACGGCCCCTACAAGTCAAAAAAAGTACTACCAGAGGGAGCGTACAATCAAAATATACCAAAGATAAATTATG
>Ga0326511_10000595_pt1 | contig 31832 bp, 32 predicted proteins | sample 0_2496_0518_D_FD_203701 | JGI IMG/M metagenome (GOLD analysis project Ga0326511, IMG submission 203701) | Bovine rumen microbial communities from UC Davis, California, United States - 0_2496_0518 | ecosystem: Host-associated > Mammals > Digestive system > Stomach > Rumen | place: USA...
CGTCAAAAAAACTCCGGGGGTAGAATTATATTTTAGGTTTGTGCTAAACCAACAATGATATTTTGCATAGATATACTTTTCAAGGGCGGCGAAATTTCGAAGTACCCCTTATGAGAAATGGTTAAGTGTTTTTTGCTTCTTTAAGCGGTTAATAGTTTTTCCTTCTTTTACATATTTCACCAAAAACACATGCAAAACAGTGTCGCCGCTCTCGAAAAGTATATCTAAACATATAAGAAAGGAGAAGAAAGATGGGTAGAACTTCTAAGAAGACCACCGAAACAAGCAATAGAAGTCCGCTACCTGCTGCACACTCGCAGGAAGAACGTGAAATACGTTGCGTTGGACTTGCTATGGATGTTGCTGAACAGCAACTTTTAAACGGGACGGCTTCTTCACAGGTTATTTGTCATTTTTTAAAACTTGGAACAATAAAAGAACAAGAAGAAGTTGAAAAGTTAAGAAGAGAGAATGAACTTCTTGAAGCTAAACGAAAAGCATATGAATCTGCCGAAGACATCAAAGCTCTTTACGGAGAAGCTATTGATGCATTTAAGATTTATAGTGGAAGCTTATAGAAGAACATACCACGAGATGATGCAGTTTGAAACCTATCTTGAAAGACTTGAGTATCTTAAACTGAATGGAATAGTCGGCAGAGATACATTTGGACACGGAAGATATTTGAATCAAAAGTTTTATGCATCTCCAGAGTGGAAACAATTTCGAAGAGAAATAATTCTTAGAGATAATGGGTATGATCTTGGAGTGATCGATGAAGATTATATTATACGAGATAAGATCTTGATCCACCATATCAATCCAATCAAGTTTGAGAACTTGAAAGATGGAGATATTACAGGGCTTCTCGATTCGAACAATGTAATCTGCGTATCTGATAGAACGCATCGAGCGATACATTATGGCATGGAACCAAGAGAGTATATTTTACATGAGCGTTATGAAAATGACACAGCACCGTGGAGATAAGATATGTATACATTTGTTACACCTTTAAGACCGGAAGATATTTATCATCACGGCACTAAAGGCATGCACTGGGGTGTTAAGAATGGACCTCCATATCCAATTGGAAGTCTTCAAAAAAAAAATATCAAGCAAAATACTAAGACAGCCAATGTAGATAGCTGGGGTAAAAGTAAAGATACTAATATTCTTTATGTAACAGGCTATTCAGGATCTGGAAAGTCTACAAAGGCACAAGAGATTGCAAAAGCCAGAAACGCTGAAGTAATACATCTTGATATTTATCTTGAGCAAATAGGTAAAGATTCATTCAAGAATGACTCTAACAAGGACTTTAATAAGTTTTTAAAGCAAAAAGGATATGACAGAGAAAGATATTTGAAACTTATTGGAAGTAAGAATCCTGATGATAAGAAAAGGCGCTGGAAGATGATAGATGAGCTTGGCGATCGTATTAGTGAATATGGCGAAAAATTATATGGCAAGAAAAAACTTGTTGTAGAAGGTGTTCAGCTTTCTGATCAAACAATCTATCCGGATAAGTCGTTCTTTAAGGATAAACCTTTCATGCTCATGACAACTTCAGCCCTTAAGTCTTGGTATAGAGCCGGTATAAGAGATCAGAAATTAAACAAAGAAGATCTTACAATACAAGACATAAAAGAATACATAAACTGGTATTCAAACATGTATGAGAATAAGAAAGCTTTAGAGAAGCAGTTAAACCTGAAATAATAAAGGAGATAAAGCTATGTACCAAAGACCATTGCGACCCGATGAGCTTATGCACTTTGGCGTCCTCGGTATGAAATGGGGTATAAGGCGTTACCAGAACGAAGATGGTACCTTAACACTTCTTGGAAGAAGAAGAGTTGCCCAAGGTAAAGCCAAGGTTGATAAGAAAACTGGTGCGTATCTTAGAACCACATTTAAAGAAAGACGACATGCGAAGAAGTTAAAAGAACAGCGTATAAAGAATTTGAAAAAAGCGAGGGATAAAAAAGATACGACAAATAAATCATCTACAAAAGCTATTGTAGATGATAATCCTAAGAAATCGCTTTTTTCGTCAAGACCTAAGAATGCTAAGAATATGACAGATGCTGAACTTAATGCTCAGATTGAAAGACTTAAGAAGGAAAAAGAGTATAACAATCTTCTTAACGATACGAGAACAAGCGAAAAAGGAAAATCGTTTGTGAAAAAACAGTTTTCTTCTGCTGGAAATCAATTCATATCTACAGCAATTAAAACTGGGGCGGTTGCTTTAGGTGCGGCTGCTGCGAAAACGATACTCGATAAAGCGTTTATTAAAAGTGATAATCCTTCGTTTGGATCTTATGTTCAACAAGAACTTAAGATAAAAAACGATAAAAAAGATAACTAAAATAAGGGGTACAAAATCATGGGTCTTAGCAATACAGCAACTCCCATTTATTATGGTAAGTTCCGTGACGATGTGCTAAGAGGGAAGATACCTGTAAATAAAGAAGTTGCTATGGAAATGAACAGGATAGATGACCTTATCAAAAATCCTGGAGTGTATTACGACCCAGATAAAGTCGAGGGATGGATTAGGTACTGTGAAGATGAGCTCACGCTTACCGATGGATCAGACCTTTTCCTTCTCGACTCTTTTAAATTATGGGGCGAAGAGATTTTCGGATGGTATTACACGATAGAAAAGTCAGTATGGCAACCATCACCTACTGGAAGAGGCGGAAAATTCGTAAAGAAAAAAGTATGGCAACGTCTTACTAAAAAACAGTATCTGATCATTGCTCGTGGTGGCGCTAAGTCTATGTACGATTCTACAATACAAAATTACTATGTTTCTGTAGATAGTAAGACAACGCATCAAATAACAACCGCTCCAACAATGAAGCAGTCTGAAGAAGTCATGAGTCCTATTAGAACCTCTATTATTAGAGCGAGAGGTCCATGGCTTAAATTTATGACTGAAGGATCGGTTAGGAACACAACGGGCAATAAGCTTCAAAGGCAAAAATTAGCTCCTACAAAAAAAGGTATTGAAAATTTCCTTACGGGCTCTCTTCTTGAGATAAGACCGATGAATAGAGATAAACTTCAAGGACTTAGACCAATGGTTTCGACAGTTGACGAGTGGCTTTCTGGAGACATTAAAGAAGATGTTGTAGGCGCGATCGAGCAAGGAGCTTCGAAGCTTGATGATTACATCATAATAGCAAGCTCTTCTGAAGGAACCGTACGAAATGGTGTTGGAGATTCTATGAAGATGGAGCTTATGGATATTTTAAAGGGTAAATACTATAACCCTCATGTGAGTATTTGGTATTACAAGCTTGATGATATAAGAGAAGTATCAAATCCTCAGATGTGGGTTAAAGCGAATCCTAATATTGGAAAGACTGTAAGCTATGAGACCTATCAGCTTGATGTTGAAAGAGCAGAAAATGCTCCTGCAACCAAAAACGATATTTTGGCTAAGCGTTTTGGCATACCTACAGAAGGGTATACATACTTCTTTACATATAACGAAACAAAACTTCATAAGAAAAGAAAGTTTTGGGGTATGCGTTGTGCTATGGGATGCGATATGTCTCAAGGTGATGATTTCTGTGCTTTTACGTTTATATTTCCTCTTCCTGATGGCTCGTTCGGGATTAAGACGAGAAGTTACATAACGAGGCTTACGTATGAGAAGCTTCCAAGAGCTCTTAGAGAAAAGTACATGACATTCATAGAGGAAGGCAGTCTTATTGTGATGGAAGGAATAGTTTTAAACATTGATACGGATGTTTATGACGATCTTTATCAACACATTATAGATAGAGACTACGACGTTTGTTCGATTGGATACGATCCTTATAACGCGTCCGAGTTTATGTCGAGATGGGAAAGAGAAAATGGTCCTTATGGAATAGTTAAAGTGCCTCAAGGTGTTAAGACCGAAACAGTTCCTCTCGGAGAGCTTAAAACCCTTGCTGAAGAGCGTATGCTCCTTTTTGACGAGGAGATCATGAAGTTTACTATGGGTAATTGTATAGCTCTTGAAGACACAAATGGTAATAGAAAGTTGTTTAAAAAACGAAGAGAAGAAAAGATAGACAATGTAGCAGCAATGCTTGATGCATATGTTAGTTATAAGATGTATAAGGAGGAATATGCGTGATGAATGTTTTTGTAAGACCATTGCGACCCGATGAGCTATTTCATCACGGAATAGACGGACAAAAATGGGGTGTACAAAACGGTCCGCCTTATCCGCTTAGCAATTCCATTTCAACGGGCAAAAGGCTTAAGAATACGGATACAAAAAAAAAGAAGTATAAATCAAAATCATCTACTCAAAAAATAAAAGCTATGCCAAAAGAAAAGGCTAAGAAGTTTGCAGTCGATAAAGAAAAAGTTGCGAAATACATAAAAACTGGAGCGAAGATAACTGCTGGCATAGCTATTGCAGTTGCATCGAAAGGGCTTATTAACCCTTTAGCATCATCTGCGTTTTTGGTAGCAGGTCGACCTTTAAGTGATAAAATCATCGACAGTATTGGCGATGCTGTTTTAAAGAAAGGATAACGATATGTATCAAAGATCACTAAGACCCGATGAATTAATGCATTATGGTGTCCTCGGTATGAAATGGGGTGTTAGACGCTATCAGAACTATGATGGTACTTTAACACCTGCGGGAGCAAAAAGATTAGGACGACTAAATTCTAAAAAGTATAGAAACAGAGAGAATTATAATAAGTATAAGAATGCTTATGATTCTTTAAATACAAAAAGTACTTTTTCGCCTTTTAAGAAAATCCGTATGCGCAATATTGAGAAGCGGGATGTCGGAATGAGAAAAGCGTCTAAAGCGATGTCGGAGCTCGATCTTAAAAACAAAAGACTTGACAAAAAGATAAACAAGATTACATCTCATACCAATAAGCCTGTTGAAGGCATCAATCTTGATAAAAGCACAAGATCAAAACTTGCATCGGATATTTCTCAGAAATGGCTATATAAACAATCTGATAAACAGGCTTCGAAAGCTATAAGAGCTGCTAAGAAGTTTATAAAAGCACAGGAAAAAGGCGATGCTGATAAGATGAATAAGTATATGAATAGAGGTAAATCATATCTTAGAAATCTTAATGAAATACAGAATCTGTCCATGAATGTTAATAAATTATCGAAATCCAAAGGACAGGATACCACGAAGTCTTATAACGATGTTCAAAGTCTTGCTAAATCTGGAAGAATTGTAGTCGAGTCCGCTCTTGGTATAAAAAAACATGATGAAATACCTGAGCGTTATTACTCTTTAGATCCTAAAGTAAGAGAAATTCAGGAAAAGGAAGATACTGCTAATGGTGGTCCTGGAATGAGATGGGCTACTAGAGGTCGTAGAAAAAACGTATGAGGCGATAACATGTATCAAAGATCACTAAGACCCGACGAATTAATGCATTATGGCGTCATTGGTATGAAATGGGGTGTTAGACGCTATCAAAATCCAGATGGTACACTGACTGTTCAAGGTATGCAGCGGTATGGGAAAACTGGGGATAAACCAGATATAGATAAGTCTACAAAATCGGCAAGAATGACAAAAAAATCCCTTAATTATCTTGAAAAGCAAAGAAGGAAACAAAAAGCAAATGCTAACGAAAACTTTGCCGAAGCTGATAAGATTCGTCGTGGAAAAACTGCTAACACCAAAGCTGGTAAAAAAGCCATAGACAAGTTTACTAAACAAGGAAAAGCATATCTTACGAATTCTAAAGAGATTTCCAGACTTATGCACGATGTAATATCTACTGCTGAATCTAAAGGTCAAAAGGTTACGGCAGGTAAAGATATCAAGAAATACATAAATAGCGGGGAGCAATTAGCTGCGATAGCACTTGGAACTGCAATTGCTGGAATGCCTCTTGGAGCTATTTTAGGAGCATATATGGAATCAACAAGTCCAAGTAGACTCGTAAGTACAAGAAAGTATAAGGTTAGTAAACAATAGCGCGGGTACCGCCTATATAAAAGGAGTAACTAATGTCAAATGAAACGCTTGGTTCCAGACTATCTCATGCCTGGAATGCTTTTATGGGTAGAGACCCTACCGAACTCATAATTCCACAAAATATAGGACCGGCGTCGTATGTAAGACCTGATCGAATGACGAAACCATATTTTGGAGATTCAAGGCGATCTGTGGTTGCAAGTATTTACAATAGAATATCTCTTGATTGCGCGGCTATAAAGATAGAACACGCAATCATCGATGATAATAGAAACTATGTCGAGACAATAAGTAATTCAAGACTGAATTATTGCCTTACTATCGAGGCTAATTTAGATCAGACTTCGAATGACTTTATTCAAGACATAGTTTTTTCTATGTTTGATGAAGGTGCTGTTGCTGTTGTACCTATTGAAACCAGTATAAATCCTAATCTTAATAACACATTCGATATCTATACAATGCGAACTGCTAAGATTATAGAGTGGTATCCAAAACATGTAAAAGTTTCGGTATATAACGAAGAAGATGGAAAACACTACGATAAGATTGTGCCGAAATCTTCCACGGCGATAATAACAAATCCGTTCTATTCGATCATGAACGAACCGAACAGCACTCTAAAGAGACTACTTAGAGTGATGACTCATATCGATTCTATAAATGATCAAAATGCATCAGGAAAACTCGACATTATTGTGCAGCTCCCATATTCAATACGTTCACAAGCAAAAACTGATCAAGCTGAAAACAGGCGAAAACAGATTGAAGCTCAGCTCGTAGATTCTAAATACGGCATTGCATATATGGATGCTACAGAACGTATAACGCAGCTTAATAGACCGCTTGAGAATAACTTATGGGGACAGTATACAGATCTTAGAGAACTGCTCTATAACCAATTAGGTCTTACAGAGTCCATATTAAATGGAACAGCTGGAGAGCAAGAGTTGTTAAATTACTACAACTCAACAATCAATCCAATACTCACTGCGATCACTAAAGAAATGACAAGAAAGTTCTTAAGCAAAAATGCAAGAACAAGAGGACAAGTCATTTGGTACTTTAGGGATCCGTTTGAACTTGTTCCCGTTAATCAGATTGCCGAAATCGCGGACAAGTTTACACGTAATGAGATTCTTTCCTCAAACGAGGTCAGAGGTCTTATTGGAAGGAAACCTTCAAGTGATCCAAGAGCAGATCAACTTAGGAATTCCAATATGCCCGACCAAAATCAAGGCACTGGAATACCGATCACAGAAGATAAATCTTCTGAAACAAAGCCGAGTGAAGAAGGATCATACGAAGCGAATGGTGAGTTAAGAAAGGCAATCGAATAACAGTAACTTAATAAGGAGGAATCAAAATGGGCAAGAAATTTGACTTTTGTGGTTGGGCAACCAGAGCGAATGTCAAGTGTGCCGATGGTAGAACGATTCTGAAAGACGCTTTTGCAGACCAGGATGGAATGAAGGTTCCTCTTGTTTGGAACCATCAGCACGACGGCGTTGAAAACGTATTAGGACATGCACTTTTACAGGCAAGACCTGAAGGCATGTATGCATACTGTGAATTCAACGATTCAGATAATGCAAGAGCAGCAAAAGAGGCCGTGCGTCATGGTGACGTAGGGTCTCTTTCTATTTGGGCTAATAGGCTCAAGGAATCGGCTAATGGTGTGGCACATGGAGTAATTCGTGAAGTAAGTCTCGTACTGGCTGGTGCGAATCCTGAGGCTCGTATCGAGTCGTTTATGGAACATTCAGGAATGAGTGATGAGATTGAGGCCATGATCTATACAACGGGATATACAGGTCTTTCACTCAGTCATGCTGATCCTGAAGACGAGGATGATAAGAAGGCCAAGAAGGCCAAGAAGGCCAAGAAGGCAACCCAATACGAAGATGATACGGAAGATGACATCGACGAAGAAGACGACCTTGATGGAGATACCGATGAATCGGAAACACAGGATGAGGAGAAAAAGAAAATGAGTAACAAATCTTTATCACATGCTGAGGAAGAAGAACAGAAGAATGGAAAAGAGAAGACGATCAAAGAGATCGTAGACAGCATGACCGAGGAACAGAAGAATGCCATGTATGCCCTTGTTGGAGCTGCTGTGGATAGCGCAGGAGAAGATGAGGACGAAGATGAGGAGGAAGAAGAAATGAAGCACAACCTGTTTGACAATGAGATGGGCGGAGTTATTGCACACAGCATTGATGTACGTGATCTGCTTTCAGACGGTGAAAGATATGGAACCGTAAAGAAGGCATGGCTTGCACATTGCGAGGAGACCGGCGAAGATGAACTCATGCATGACGGTGAAAGATATGGAATTATGACCAATCCGAATGTTCCTGGAAGCCTTGGAGTTGAGGCTCTTTTCCCGGATGCAAAGAACATCTACACAACCCCCGAGTTTGTAAAGAGAGATAACGGCTGGGTTGATTCTGTAATCAATGGCGTATCACGTTCACCTTTCAGCCGCTTTAAGACGACCTTTGCCGATATCACGGAGGATGAGGCAAGAGCTAGGGGCTACATTAAGGGCGACTTCAAGAAGGATGAGGTTATCAGCCTTCTTCAGCGTGAGATTACACCTCAGACAATTTTTAAGAAGCAGCGTTTCGATAGGGATGATCTTAACGACATCACAGACTTCGAAGTGCTTGCATGGGTTAAGGCAGAGATGAGAATGATGCTCGATGAGGAAATTGCACGGGCGATCCTTGTCGGTGACGGACGTCTTACCAGTTCAAGAGAGCATATTAAAGAAGAACATGTTAAGAGCATTTATCATGAGGACGACTTTTATGCTAATAAGGTACGTGTTGATGTTAGGAACGGAGCTACCGAGGACGAGATTGCTAAGGCTACTATCAGGGCCATCATCAAGGCTCGTAAAGATTATAAGGGATCTGGAAATCCTGCATTCTATACTACAGCAGAGGTTCTTACCAACATGTTACTTCTTGAGGATTCTACAGGCCGCGTAATCTATGATACGGAAGAGAAGCTTCGTACGGCTCTTCGTGTTTCGAAGATCGTTGAGGTTGAAGTTATGGAAGGTCTGACAAGGACGACCACTGTTGGTGGCGCGTCAGTCAATCTGCCTCTTATCGGCATTGTTGTAAATCTTATGGATTACCGTGTTGGCGCTGATAAGGGCGGTGCTGTATCAATGTTTGAAGACTTTGACATTGATTACAATCAGCAGAAGCTTCTGATCGAGACAAGGATCTCGGGAATGCTTATCAAGCCTCATTCAGCCATGGTCTTCGAGCTCGGCAAAGGTCTTGTAGCTGAGGGCTAAAAATCAAAATAAGCAAAGAAAAAGCGAGGGAAGCCTATGAAGTTTTATGGAGCTATTGGGTTTATGGAGGATGAGGTTGAAGTTCGTCCGGGTGTATTCAGAGCAATGATACAAGAATATTTATATTCTGGGGACTACAACAGAGTTTCAACAGCATACAAAACGAGCTCACATCTTAATGATGATTTGTCGGTTTCGGCAGAGGTGTCCATAGTAGGCGACTCTCATGCTTTTCTTAATATGAACAGGATAGTCTATGTTGCTTGGCGTGGAAGTAAATGGAAGGTGACTAACATTGACGATGCTAAGCATCCAAGGCTTATCCTCACTCTTGGAGGTGAGTACAATGACGATAGAGGATCGCAGACTGAAATTACATGAACAGTTGTGTGGATTGCTTGGATCATGTCAAGTGTACTACGATCCACCTTCAACAGTTCGCATGAAGTATCCGGCCATAGTTTATGTGATATCGTCGATTGATACGATGAAAGCCGACAATAGGGGATATTTAAACATGGTTTCGTATACTGTAACACTTATTCGGAAAGACGACAATGATGATATTTTAGATAGACTTTTAAAAACACCTTATACGCGTTTTAGTAGGTCGTTTGTATCAGATAACCTTCATCATGATGTCGTAATCACTTATGCTTAATAAGGAGGAATAATCATGAAATTAGCATGGGACGTAGTTGGAGAACATTATTACACCACTGGTGTTGATAAGACAATTCTCTTCACTTACAACAATACAACCAAAAAATACAACAACGGTGTGGCATGGTCCGGTGTTACCGGCATTACTGAGTCACCTTCGGGTGCCGAGGCAACAAAACTTTATGCAGACAACATTCCTTATCTGAATCTTCGTTCAGCAGAAGAGTTCGGCGCTTCAATCACGGCTTATCAGTCTCCCGACGAGTTTGATGCGTGCGATGGCACATCGACTCTTGCTCCTGGTGTAAAGATCTCACAGCAGGCGCGTCAGATGTTTGGTTTGGCTTACAGAGTAAAAGTTGGTAACGATACTGAAGGAACCGATTTTGCTTATGAGATACATCTTGTGTACGGATGTACCGCTTCACCCTCAGAGAGACAGCGTCAGACAGTCAACGATTCACCCGAGGCCGCAGAGCTTAGCTGGGAAATCACAACAACACCTGTAGATGTTCCGGGCTTTAAGCCTACCGCTCATGTCGTAATCTCATCTAGGGAATCTGATGCTGCTAAGCTTAAGATCTTTGAGGATAAGCTTTACGGAACAGATGGAGAGGGTGAAACTGCTGGTACAGATTCACAGCTTCTTCTTCCTAACGAAGTTGCTGCTATCTTTGCTACCACAACACCTCAGGGCTAAAAATCGTTAGGAGCCTCTTAATTAAAGGAGGCTCCTAATTTAACATTGAAAGGAGAAAAATTATGCGCAAAGAAACGATAACTTTTACAGACTATTATGGTGAAAAAAGAACCGAGGACTTCTATTTCAACATTGATGAAGGAGAGCTCGTACATATGGAGCTTTCTCAGGAAGGCGGCATGGAGAATTTTATTGAGAAGATTGTAAACGAAAGAGATCGCAAAAAGATGGTCGATCTTATGTGCAATCTCATCGAAATGTCATATGGTGTTCGGACTCTTGATGGTGGATTTGAGAAGTCACCTGAAGCATTCAAAAAGTTTAAGTCGCTACCTGCTTATTCAAAGCTGTTTACAAAGCTTGCGACAGATGCCGACTATGCGGCAGTATTTGTAAATGATGTTATGCCAAAACCTGAACCTGATGAGGGACCGCTCGATCGGAATAAGTCAGCCGTAGAAGCTGCTAAGGAAGCGGCAAGAGCTAAACTTCAGTCTATAAATGGAGGAAATACTGCCACTCCGGGAGTTTAATTGGGAGGTGAGATTATGCCAATTACTGTTGTAATCCCTGCCGAGGACAGATGGGATAATAAGCTTAAAAAGTTTGTTACACTTGATAAAGAGTATGAACTAACTTTGGAGCATTCACTTCTGTCTATATCAAAATGGGAACAAAAATGGCATAAACCGTTTCTCGATGAACACACCAATAAGTCGTACGAGGAAACTTGTGACTACATTCGGTGTATGACGATAACACAGCATATACCACCAGAAGTTTATCATCACATACCGGATGCGGTTATAAACGAGGTCGATGCTTACATTCATGATCCTGCGACTGCGACTTGGATTAGTAATAATTCAAAAGGTGCAAAAAGCGGAGGAATGGCTGGACATAGTAGCGTTTTAACGAACGAGATCGTCTATTACTGGATGATTGAACTTGGTATACCGGAGGCTTATCAGAAATGGCATTTCAATCATCTTATGACTTTGATACAGGTCATAAACGTAAAACGAGGAGAAAGCGATCCGAAGAATAAGATGTCCAGGTCTGAAGTATTGGCACAACAAGCTCGAATAAATAAAGAACGTCGAGCTGCAATGAAAGCTAGAAAGAAATAGGAGGAATGCCTATGAGTTTTAAAGATGCAAAGAAAAAAAATCCGGCATCTGAGAATAGATTCCAAACAACAGTAACTCCCGAACCTGAAGTAAAGATTAACAGTCCGGTAAAAGTAACTGTTTTAGGAGAATCAAAATTGGATGAAAAAGTCAATCCGGTGGAATCTAAACGTGATAAAACCTCTGTTAAGAAGATTCCTAAAATAGCCAAGGTGATAAAGGCTCTTGTTAATATAAGGAAGACTCCGAGTCTTGAAGGAGAGATCTTAACTACGGCTGCACAAAATGCCGAATTTAAAGTGAACGAGGAGCTTTGCACAAATGATTTTGTTTCTGTAATGGTAGACAGAGTGATTGGCTATATCAAAGCAGATCTTGTAAGTGTAATTGATAATCCTGCCTATATATCTCATGCCGTTAAACAGATCTAAAAACATGGAAGGAGAATGCGTTCGATGGATAGCATCTTAAACGATATTAAACAAAGGGTAGGACCGAGTGCTGACTATGATCATTTCGATGTAGATATCGTCGATGCTATCAATACCGCATTCGCCACCTTAACCCAAATAGGAGCCGGTCCTGAAGAGGGTTTTGTTGTCACAGGAGTCGATGAAACTTGGGACGATTTTACAACAAATAAAGTCGTTAAAGGATTTGCCAGAACTTATATCTATAATAAAGTGCGGATAATATTTGATCCGCCATCAAGTTCTTTTGTTTTATCTGCGATGGAAGAAATGAATAAAGAACTTGAGTCCAGAATAAGTTTCGAGGTTGATGACCAGAAAGGGGGATTACCATGAAAGATAAATTTTCAAAGGAGTTCCTTAAAGCGGCGCTTATAAGAGCTATAAGAACCGGTGCTCAAACTGCGGTATCGCTTATAGCAGTTGGAGTAAGCGTATTCGATGTTAATTGGAAGACGGTGCTTGGGATCACGCTTACTTCTATGGTAGCGTCTATTCTTACGTCGCTGGCTACAGATCTTCCTGAGACAAAAATCGATGGACTTATCGAGTCTAAAAACTTTGAAGGAGCTGAAGTCGGAGACGTTGTTCGATTTAAAATAATAGACGGAGGTGAGAAGTGATGGCTCATTGGATAGAACTTGTCATTACTGTATTTACTTCTGTCATGGCATCTACTGGTTTTTGGGCTTGGATAAAAAAGAAGAACGAATCCAAAGACCTTACAACACGAATGGTTTTAGGATTAGGACACGATAGAATAATATTTCTTGGAATGCATTATCTGGAAAGAGGAAGTTGGATAACAGAGGATGAATATGAAAATCTTGTCGATTACCTTTATAAACCATATGCGTCGCTTGGTGGTAATGGATCGGCGGAGCGAGTAGTAACAGCCGTTAAACAACTCAAGATCGTAAAAGAACCCCCGAAAGGAGAATAAAGTTATGGGAAGAGACATTACAAAACTACATCCCAGGCTTCAGGATAAAATTGCTGAGTTCAAAGAAAAATGTGATAAAGCGGGTCTTAAGATAGGTATATCAGAGTGTTTTAGGACTGTTGAAGAACAGGATGCACTTTATGCGATAGGTCGTACCAAACCCGGAAAGATAGTGACGAACGCTAGAGGAAGTAGCTATTCGTCTATGCATCAATGGGGAGTGGCATTTGATTTCTATCGAAATGATGGAAAAGGAGCATATAATACATCTGGAAATTTCTTTCAGAAAGTGGGAGCAATCGGAAAATCTATAGGACTCGAGTGGGGTGGAGACTGGAAATCGTTTAAAGATTTACCCCATTTTCAACTTAAAGATTGGGGGTCTACTTCTTCTACATTAAAAACGAAGTTTTATACCCCTTCTAATTTTATTGCCACATGGACCAATCCTCCGAAAGACATGACAAGCAAAGGCGAAACTAAATATGTCGTTAATGTTAAAACGAGTCTCAGACTTAGAAATAAGCCATCTGCGACTTCTAAGGTTATAGTAAAGATGCCTCCCGAGGCTATCTTTGTAGCAACTGGAGAAGAGCAAAATGGATTCCTTAAAGGAACCTTTGGTAAGAAGATGGGATGGGCTTCCAAAAAGTATTTAACGAGGTTATCAAAATGATAAAGATTACAAGCTCCAAGGGGACGTTTAAGAAGACAACTAAGTATCTTCAAAGTTTAAACCCCCATTATATTTACAATCGTCTTGATAAGTATGGACAGATTGGAGTCGAAAGACTTCGTGAAGCAACACCTAAAGATACCGGCCTTACTGCAAACAGCTGGTCGTATAAGGTAAGAGTCTATGAAGACGGTGCAGAGCTTGTATTTACAAATGAAAACCGCAAAAATGGTATACCAATAGCGGTTCTTATTCAATACGGTCATGGTATGCCAAACGGTGGATATGTTTCAGGGATCGATTATATAAATCCAGCTCTTAAACCTGTATTTGAAGCGATAAAGGACCATATTTGGAGGGAGGTGTCTAGCTAATGCCTAAAGAAGTAGAAGATGAAGTTGTCAAGCTATCGTTTGACAATAAAGGATTTGAAAGAAATGTTAAGACATCTCTTGGAACAATCGATAGATTAAAGAAAGCTCTTGATTTTTCCGATCAAACCAAATCTATGCGAGAGATGCAAAAAGCCGCAAAGCAGGTAACGCTTGATGATATTGGAGCATCTCTTGAGAATATTACGAAGCAGTTTGGAGTTTCTGGAACTGCTATAAAAAGAGTAATATGGGATATTACAGGTGAAGTAGAAAAGTTTGCAAGTAAAGTAGGAACATCTCTTATGGCACCTTTTAACCAGATTAAAACTGGTGGATGGGCAAGAGCCATGAAAATAAAAGATGCCGAGTTTACAATGAAGGGTCTTGAGGTTGTTGGAGACAGACTCAAAGCTGTTAAAGAAGACATAGATTACGCAGTATCAGGAACCGCTTATGGATACGAGTCGGCAGCTTCAGCAGCAGCTCAGTTTCTTGCGTCAAATGTCAAAATAGGCGATAGTATGAAGACTGCACTCAGATCGATATCTGGTATCGCAGCTCAGACTAACTCGTCTTATGATGATATAGCTGGAATCTTTACCACAATTGCTGGTAACGGCAAACTTATGACTCAACAACTTAGACAGCTTTCATTTAGAGGCATGAACGCATCTGCTACACTTGCCAAATCTCTTGGTACCACAGAACAAGCGGTAAACGATCTTGTATATAAAGGAGAGATAAGTTTTGATACGTTTGTCAAAGCTATGGACGATGCTTTTGGAGAACATGCTAAAGCAGCTAATGAGACTTTTCAGGGCGCTTTCGATAATATGAAAGCTTCTCTTTCGAGAGTTGGAGCTGACTTTGCAGATCCTCTTATTAATGCTGAAAGAGACATCTTTAATGTGACAAGGATTGCCCTTAACTCGCTTCGAAAAGAAACAGGAAGTTGGGACAATTACATAAAGATAGTTGATAATGCAGCTCTTGCCAATCGCGACCTTACAAGATCCGAAGAGATAATGACCGGGATTATGCAAAACAGCATGAAAAAGCGTAAAGCTACATATAACGGTCAAGTTCAGGCTTACATGAATGCTTATGATGCTCTCGATAAAGTGGAGAATAAGTCTAAGAAGCAGATTACAGAGATGAAAAGCCTAAAAAAGCAGATCAAAGAGCTTTTCGATGCGGGTGGAAAAGATGGTAACACCAATCTCTACTATGAACTTCAGCGGTTAGAAGCAAAAATGAAAGCAACTGGCGAACTTTCGAAGTCGGAGCGTATACTTTATAAACAGATTTCAGACGAAGCTAATAAGTCTACGTATTACATGACCGCCCTTGGAGAAAAAGCGTATGAAAGACTTCAGGAGTTAGATGGGGTTGTAGCCAAAACCAAAGAAGAAAAAGAAGAAATTAAAAAGCTAAGACAGGTGGTTGAAGATAACATTATATGGGGGGAGACTAATTCTGTAGCAAGACTCGTTGAGACGTATAAGAAAGCCCTTGCGGGAATAAGAGCCGAGATAATGGACTTTTTAGGCGGTCCTCAGATAACAATTTCTTTAAATAATCTTGTTGATGGTCTAAACTATTTGCTTAAATTTGTTATGCAGTTTGCACAACCTTTTAAGAACGCTTGGCGATCAATCTTCCCTGAAAACGAAGCTAATGTTATACAGCGTATCACTGAAAGTTTTAAGAAATTTTTCCAGGAACTTAGACTTTCAAAAGAGGATGCCGGTAATGTGGAGAGTGCTATCCGCGGTGTATTATCGGTATTTAAGATACTAGGTACAGTAGTTGGTGATGTCTTTTCGATAATAGGGAAAGTAGCATCTCCCACAATTAAGTTATTATCTTCATTGATGGGAAAACTTGGTGAGGTGGCAGTAACTGTAGAATGGAGATTCAGACAGATAAAAGCTGTGGTTAGCTACCTTATAAAGTATTTCTCAAAATCTACAAAAAATGGTCAAGGACTGTATAAAATACTTAGTGGTTTATCAAGCGTTGTTGGTGTCGTAGTGTCTGCTTTAGGGGGACTTTTAAAAGTTATTGGTGTAACTTTACTTACAGGAATAACTTTGGCAATAGCAGCTTTTGATAAACTATCACAAACAGTCAAACCTTTATTTGAGTTTCTACAGCCTCTTGGAGATGCGATTATTTCGCTTTTCAAATCTGTAGGATCGGTAGTCGGTAAAGTTATAGACTTCATTGCTCCTCCGCTTCAGGTTTATGCCGCAGGAGTCGATGGGGCAAATCAAAATACAAAGAAATTAGAGAAAAAGACAATACCTATTCTTTCAACATTTGTTGGCATTCTTGTAACGGCAGTAACTGCGATAAGAGATTTTGTAACCGGCGGAATAGATGTTCTTGCAAATGCCGTATCGAATTTCTCTATAGAAGGCGTTATTAACGCTATAACCGGATTTTTTACAAATATCGCAGAAGGTATCAAGAAAGGTATTGAAAATACCGGAACAGTACTTGGTGGTATAATAAATGGCATTGTCAAAGGTGTGGAATGGTTAGGTAATGTTTTTGGAACAGTATTTTCTGGTATAATAAACAGTTTTGCAAGAGTAGGTGATGGGTTATCTTCCATGATAGACTTTTTTAAGAAAAGTGATGAAGTCGTAGAAGATACTAAAGCGAATATGAAATCGTTATTCGATATAATAAAAGAATTCTTCGAATCTATAGCGAATAGCGAAGCAGTTCATGCTCTTAAAGACGGACTTGAAGTTCTTGGTGATGCTTTTTCAGCTTTGACAGATAAGATAACACCTGCGAGAGTTTTTGGATTAATATTTACTGTCGTAATCCTTTTGATGACAAAATCTATACTTGGACTTATTGATGCTATAACTGAAGTTACAAAAGCATCAACAGATGTTCCTAAGTCGTTGGCGGGAATGTTTAAATCTATATCAGGAACGATGAGTGCTATAAAAGACAGGATAGCACCTGTAGAGAAAGCATCGACTCAGTTTAAAGTATTTGCTGAAGGTATAGTAATTATTGCCGGAGCATTTTATGTCTTAGGTCAGCTTGAAGTAGGACAAATCAAAAGAGCAGCGGCCGTTCTTGGAGCATCGCTTATTGCGATACTGGCATTTAACGCTGTTCTTACGGCACTTACAAAGATACCGGGAGCCAAAGGATCTCAGATGGTTGGGGCTTCTAAGCTTTACCATTCGTTTATAACAAGCTTCATTCCGCTTGCCGGGTCTCTTATGGTAATGAGTCTCACACTTTCAAAGATCTCTGAAATAAGAGTTAATTATGGAAGAGTAATTGGCAATCTTACTGTAGCTCTTGTAGCTATGGCGGCACTTATGGCAGAGATGGTACTGTTTTCAAAATTTGATAAAGGTGTTAAAACATCCGGGCTTACTATCTTTGCGTTTGCTTCATCACTTCTACTTATAGTCAATACAATGCAAAAACTCACTCTTATGCCTCTTGGTGACATCTTTAATACTTTTGTTAAACTACTTCCGATAATTGCAACTGTCGGGCTTATAGCGATAGCAATGAGTCATATTAAAGCAGCATCCGGAGCCGGTCTTCTCTTAACTGTAACTGCTATTTGGGCGGCCATACCTCTTATGAAAGTTCTTGGAGATGAAAAAGAGTATGCGAAGATACATAAAGGACTTAATCAGCTTACTGGCATAATAGTTGGTATAGTAAGTCTTGGTGTATTGGTTGGCGTATTAAAGAGACTCAATATCTACTCTTCGTTTGAAGAGTTTGGAAAAGGTATGCTTGCTTTATCGTTGTCATTTATTGTGTTATGGGCATCACTTTCACTCCTTGGTAATATGAACGTTGGAGTATTAAAGAAAGGCATAACTGTTATCGGTTTTCTTATGGTGTTTGTCGCCGGACTCGAAGCTATATCATTCCTTACAAAAGAAAATGACATGGTGAAGTTTGGTGTAGGTATGCTTGCACTTTCTGCTTCATTAATCATAATGAGTGGAGTAATTGCTATACTGGGTTCGTTTAAAAACGAAGAAGTATTGCGAGGCACATTAGCGTTAGTAGCTATGATGGGAGCTCTTGGTTATATCATGGCTATGACACAATTTACAAAAAGTATAGATGTTAAAAGCATAGTAGTACTCCTTTCCATAACCGGAGATCTTCTTATTTTGTCATTCGCTTTAGTAAAGCTTGGAGAACTTCCATGGAAACAGGTTGCGACTGGAGCGGCTGGAATGCTTGCGTGTATGATAGGTCTTGGACTTGTTATAGCCTCTCTTAAGAGTATAACAAACGGTACGAGAAGTTCAGGCGGGACTTTTGTTATATTACTTGGAATAATAGGGACTATTGGAGCTATTGGTGCTGCTCTTTATATTTTGTCTGGCATACCATGGCAGAATTTGGCGGCTTCGGCAGTTGCTATATTGGGTTGTATGATTGCTATGAGCGCAGTATTTGCGGTAATTGGAAAGAATGCAGGTCTTGGTCAAGCATTAAAATCTTTGATCACAATGAGCATAGCAGTCGGAGCATTATTTGCTGTTGGATTGGCTATCATGATGGTATCGTCTCAACCTTGGCAAAACTCTCTTGGAGCAGCTGGGGCCATATCAGCATGTATGATCGCTATGGGAGTGGTGTTTGGTATCATGTCAAAGCTTGCTCCAAGCTTGAATGGCGCAGCTTCTATATTGGTTTCTATGATTGGAGTTTGCATTGGTCTTTTAAGTATTGGTACGGCTTTATATATGCTTGCAAAGTATCCTTGGCAAAATACTCTTGGAGCCGCCGGAGCGCTTGCAGTTACTCTTCTTGCGGTTGGTGTTGTTATAGGTATACTTGGTAGTTTACCGATATATGCTGGAATCGCAGCCGCTGTTAACTTGATAAGTTTTATAGGCATTATAGCAGTTGTGCTTTGGGCTATAGATGCATTGTCGGGCGGAACAGGTCTTGATTATATTGGAGATCTTTTTGGAAAACTTGGAGAAATGATAGGCAAGTTTGTTGGAGGAATTGGTGCTGGACTTTCTCAAAGTCTTCCGACGATTGGTCAAAATATGGCTGATTTTGCAAACAACTCGAAACCGTTCTTCGATCTTATGAAAGACATTAACGATTCCGGAGCAGCAGATGCAGTGTTAGCAGTTCTTGGAACGTTAGCCGGTCTTACAGCAGTAGAAATATTAGATTCGTTTAATGTTATTGGTAACTTAATGGATGGTTTTGCTAATTTCTTTGGTACCAAAACACAAGCCGAATCTCTTGGAAGCGATCTCGAAGTTGTTGGAAAAGCTATTAAAGCATTTTCTGATTCGATAGAAGGGGTAAATGTAGAAGATGTAAAAAAAGCTGCGGAATCTTTTGTATCTCTTGTTAGTATGACACATCTTCTACCACGTTCGGGTGGAATGTTCCAAGCGATCTTTGGAAAGACTGAAGATCTTGATAGTTTTGGCGAGGAACTAAAAACACTTGGACCAGCATTAAAACAATTTTGCGAAGATACAAAAGGTCTTGAAACAGATGGAGCCAACAAAGCGAAAATAGCTATGGATATGATCATAGCGTTTTCTAAGAATATACCAAATCAAGGCGGATTATTAGCTCTTCACATCGGTGATAATAATATAGGAACGTTTGGTTATCAGTTGCCGATGTTAGGAAAAGGACTAGCGAAATTTAGCAAACATACCAAAGATCTTAATATAAATGCCGCTGAAAAAGCAGCAACTGTTATGAAAATGCTAACCGCTTTCGCACAAGAAATACCAAATCAAGGTGGAATTGTTTCGTTCTTCACAGGTGATAACAATATTCAAACATTCGCTAATCAGTTGCCGACTCTTGGGGAGAAGCTTTCGGATTTTGGTTCTAAATCAAAATCACTTAATATCGTGGCGGCTCAAAACGCTGCCGGAATACTGATCAAACTATCGAATGCAGCTGTACATGTTAAAGATTCTGGGGGTAGTGGAACACTATCAGCATTCGCCGCAAACCTTCCTGCAATAGGATCTAACACGGCATCGTTTATGGAAAATGTAAAAGACTCTGATGTTTTAAACGAGTCAATAGTTACACAGTTTATAAATTCGATGAAACGGATCAACAATCTTGATAAAGAACTCTCTGCGTCGCAGTTTAAGTCTTTTGACGCACTTGCTTCATCTATGAGTAATCTTGACTGGAGTGGTCTAACACTTATCGGACAGGAAACAGTTGATAGATTTAAAGCGGCTATGGCAGAAGCTTTAGTGGAAGTCGAAGGTTATCAAGATTCCTTTAAAACAGCAGGTCAAGGCGACATGACCAAGTTCATGGAAGGTATGAAAGATCTTCAAGACGATATAGTAAATACCGCCAAAGCTATATGTAGCGATGCACAGATAGCTATTGAGAATTGGACAGAAACGACGTATACCTTAGGCGAATTGGCATCAATAAAATTCTCATCAGGATTTGTTTCTGATAAAGCAGTAAATACAATATCTTCAAAAATGGAGACATTTTTAGGTATAGTAAAAGCGGCTGTCGATAAATCAACAAGTATTGTTACTGCAAGTGGCAAAAATATGGCGAAGAATTTTGCTAATGGTATATTGTCACCTGCAATGAAGGCTGTAGTTCGAACTGCAGGTAGATCGATAGGAAAAATAGCAGTTGATGCACTTGACGATGCTATTGCTGATCCTTTGGGTGTATCTGATGAAACTTATAAACTTGGCAATGCATTTACGAATGGATTTGTTCTTGGTATAAAAAGGCGTATCAAAAATTGCCTTAATGTTTCGTCGCTTTTAGGTAAAGACTCTGTTGAAGCTTTAGATAAAGCTATAGACGATCCTGTTGATGTAAAGGGACCTTATTCAAAAGAGACATTCAACCTTGGTCAGGCTTTTTCTAATGGTTTTGCAAAAGGGATCGATGCGTTTAAAGGTGCTGTTCATAAAGCAGCTGCAGCTCTTGGTATTGATGCTTCTGCCGCTCTGGATTTTGGAACAATAAGCAAGAACATTGGTGAGATGTTCGGACTTGATATCTTTAAAGACATAAGCAGCGTTTTCGATAACGAAAAGCGAAATAATAAATTAAAGAAGAAAGTCGAAAATCTGTTTGGTGGAATGTTCGAAAGCGTGAGTAAGGAAACCAAAGATCCTATAGAAAATGCTTTATCGGTTGATGATAAGATTAAAGATCCAGGTAAAGGTGGATCTGGTGGTAAAGGTGGATCTGGTGGTAAAGGTGGATCTGGTGGTAAAGGTGGATCTGGTAAAGCTAAATATGAATGGGGTGAAAAAGATCTTACTGAAGCTACTATGTATTGGCAGACCATTATGCAAGACTTTATAACCAAGTATGACGCTTTTAACGCTGATCTTTTAAAGAAAGGGAAGATAACGGCGGCATATATCGCGGCTTCTATCAAAAACGAAGATATTTCAAGATCTGCTATGTATCTTAGCGATTCGACTTTAAAAGAACTTAACAAATCGTTAAAGAATAAGGCCAAAGAAAAAGGCATAAAAGAAGGCTCGAAAGCTTATAACAACCTCGCAAAGAATCTTGCGAAAGGCTTTATAAAGAACTATAAGGAAGAATTCAACACTTACATCGGGCGGATGAATGCAATAATAGATACCAAGAAGCTTGAAAAAGTGTTAAAGTCTGTTCCAAAAGCTGCTACGAAGTTTATCGAGGCTTATGATCCGAAATTCACTTCCATGAGCGAGAGTATAAAGCTTATTAAGAAAGATCTTGGAGGTAGTAAGAAAGCCGGAGATATCGCTATAAAAACTATAGGGGGTCTTGGTAATTATCTTTATAAGCAGACCGATGAGTACAAGAATAATAATAAGGAAATCGATAAACAGCTTAAAAAGCTTGACAAACTTCAGGAGAAGACAAAAAAGCAACAAGCTATAATAAACGATCCTAAAGCGAGTGCTAAACGAAAGCAGGCAGCGAAAGAACGTGAAAAAGCATATGCTAATGAAGCTGCTGCTATCCAAAAAAACATACAAAAAATAGCTAAGCAGATGGGTAAAGGACCTGAGAAAGCCCTTAAGAAGTTAAGAAACCAAATCAAAGATACGATAAAAGAATTCTTATCGTTTTCTAAGATATCGTTCGATAAAATTTTCGAAGGGTTCAATAGAAAATCAAAATCGAACAACTTAACAAGGGATACAGAAGTACTTTACGATTTGTTTAACGATTCGTTTATATCTACGACCGAAGAATTGTCAGAATCTTTAGAAAAGTCAAGCGATTCATTTGGAATACTTAATACCAGCGTTGATACTGGAATACAACTTCTTGAAAGGTTTGGAAGAGTAAGTACAGTTAGTGCAAGACGGCTTCTTAAGAATGCAAAAAGTCAAATCACAGCTTATGAAGAATTCCAAAAAGGAATTGCAGATCTTCAGTCTAAAGGTCTTGATGAACGTATGATAGAACAACTCAGATCACAAGGTACGAGCAGTCTTAGTCAGATAAGAGGATTTCTTAAGATGTCGAGTGCTCAGATTCTTGAATACAATGGATATATTGCTAAAGAAGCTGCGTATGAGTCTGCGAAAGCTGAAGAAGAGATGGAACATACCGTAGATAAGTACGGGAAACATTTGGACAATGTGTCTAAACTTGCGACCAAAGTGCCAGAAAACATGCTTCAAGCTATAAAAGATTCTGGCATAGATGCTTACGATTTTGTCGAGATGCTACTCAATATGGATTCGATTAGTCTTAATAAAGTAGTTAAGATGTATACCGCATCGCTTGAGAATTCTTTGACAGAATCGACAAATTTAGAGGTTGAAAAGAAGACTAACAAAACTTTCAAACAGCGAATCGAAGAGACTGTTGCGAACTACGACGATATGCAAAAGAAACTTGCACAACTTAAGACCAAAGGAGTGTCAGAGCTTCTTATAAATAAACTTAAGGAAACAAGTTATACGGAGTTTAAGAGCTATTACGACGAACTCATAGTAGCAACAGATGCCGATATTAAATACATAAGCGAACAATATGAAAGGTCTTTAGGCGCTGTAAAAAATCCTGCTGAAATCTGGCTCGAAGATTTGAAGAATAATACCAATATTCAGGAAGAATGGGATGATAATTTAGAGAAGATTCGAAGACAAATAGGCAGCAGTAATCCGCTTTATGTTACTCTTAAAAATATGGGTGCAGAAGCGGGAAGCGAATACGCCAAAGCATTTGTTGAAGCTTCCTCCGAAACTCGTAGATTGATAATGGAAGAGTTCGACAGACAGCAACAAATGAATAGCGATGCCATAATCAAAGGTTTTCAAGATAGGATAAATTCTATAAGACAATGGCGTGATAATATTGAAGAACTTTCAAAGTCTGGAGATATTGGGTATAATTTCTTGAACGAATTAGTTCAAGCAGGACCAGATTCAATGGACAAAGTTGCTGCGCTTATGCAAATGTCGTCGTCTCAAAGACAAGCTATAAACCAGCAGTACGAAGAAGCTTTTAAGATGCCAGAATCAGTAGCTAATGCTATAACAGCATCGGTTGCCGTGGTAGCTAATAAAAGTGTCGAAAGCTATGGAAAAACAATCGGATCTGCTGGTAACTTAAAGGTTGTACAGGAACTCGATACCAAAACGTTTGCTGGTGGAAAAGAAGATGTAGGCAAGACATGTCATGGTTCTTATTCAGATCTTGCTGTGATCGCATATACTTCTTTTGGCGACAAGATAGTATCGAAAGAGAGTAAGGATTATGTCAATATAAATACGAAGCTGACTATAAATAGCGCTTCCAATATTGCTAAAACCACAGGCGAAAAGGGATTTGGCGAAGCTGGTAAAGAATCCTTAAAATCATTTAACAATCATGTTAATGAAGAGAACGGTAAAAAGTCTGGAAAAACATTAGGTAATGGTGTTGTAAAAGGACTTAAAAACGCTCTCAGCGATGATAAATGTGGTGATATTGGAGAACGGGCAGGCGAATCGTTAAAAGACGGTGTTAAGGTTTATGTCAATACTAAAAAAGGTATGACATTAGGCGAAAACCTTGGCGAAGGATTAGCAGAAGGACTTGATAGAACAAGATCTCTTGTTGAGTCGGCTGCAAGGTCTATAGCAAGTAGTGCGTACTACGCTATGAAAGAAGAACTTGATGAAAACTCACCTTCGAAGAAAGCTGAGGAATTAGGCAAGTTCTTCGATCTTGGACTGATAGGAGGACTTATAAGTTATAAAGACTCTGTATCGAGAGCTGCCACAAATGTCGGAGGAGACATAACGGATAGAATATATGATACGTTCTCTGACATGAATGATATTTTAGCAAACAATAAAACCTTTACGCCAGTTATACATCCGACACTTGACGTATCTGATATACGTGCAAGAGCGCTCGACGTTTCAGCTACCATGGACACAAATAGAAACATAATCGTTTCGCTCGATGACAAATCAAACAAAGACGTAGTTGGGGCAATCCAAGCAATGCAAATCGACTTTAATTCACGGATAAACGAACTCTCGTCATCAATGAGAGATATGCAAATTTATCTCGATTCGGGAGCACTTGTTGGAGAGCTTGCAGGTCCTATAGACAACGCTATGGGACGAATAATGGCCAATAAGAGGAGGGGACTATAATGTACCATTCAATTATATTTGGTGAAAAAAACACATATGACGATTGGAAATTGGTCCCTTGCGAAAGACCAGTATTTGCCGCACCAACACAAAAGACAACTTTTTTGGATATTCCAGGGGCTGATGGGTCCCTGGACGTATCCGAAAGTTTAACCGGTTACCCAGTATATAACGATAGAGAGGGAACGTTTGATTTTTATGTACTTAATGAGTATACCGGTTATTATTGGATGGATATTTATTCCGATATCATGGAATGTATTCATGGAAAAAGATTACATGCTATTTTGGAAGATGATCCAAAATATTATTACGATGGGAGATTCTGGATTGACAAATGGAATCCCGATGCACATCATAGTACGATTACTATAAAATATAGAGTAAATCCGTACAAATGGTCTGTCCTTTCATCGTCCGATACCGGATGGTTATGGGACAGCTTCAATTTCAATGAAGACATGATAAGCTCCGCCAAATACAAAGACATAATAATAAATAATCCGAGCACTACTAGTTATAACATTGTAAGAATACCGCAAAAAGAACGTGGAAGTGCTCCAATCTGCCCGGATTTTATTGTAAGTTCCATGTCATACCCGATAAAAGTTAAAAACGGCGTTTATGGAGTCGAACATCCGCTTTCTATCGGTCATAATGTGATACACGATATAATGCTTTATGGACCCACTGAAAGTGAGCTTTATTTTAACGGTTTGGGACTACTTAGTATAGAATTTAGAAAGGGGAGATTTTAAATGTATAAGATTTTTGCAGATGATCTATGTATTTATGACGATCTTTCAAATCTTACTGAGTATAAATTGGTTAATCCGATATGGCGAAGAGAGGATAATACAGCCGGTACATTGACGTTTACAATGACACAATCGAACATTGGATACAGTGTCGTAGAGCGTTTATCATCTCGAATAAAGATATTTAAAAGAGATGAAATGGTATGGGAAGGGCGAATCTTATCAGAACAACGAAACTTTAGAAAAGAACGAGTGATAACATGCGAAGGGATTTTAGCTTGTCTTAACGATACAATACAACCACAAAGAGAGCTTATTAATCCGACTGTTAGAACTTTTTTAAATACCATTTTATCATATCATAATAGTCATGTAACACCTGATAAACAATTTTTATTAGGGAATGTAACAGTTACGACCGATATGATAGATGAAAGTGGGGACGATGAATACGATACCGACATTTATATTTATACGAATTTCGATACCACTTTTAATTGTATAGCCGAAAAACTTATAAACAAATCTACAGATCCGAACAATGATAAAAAACAGGAACTTAGAGGTCATCTTAGAATAAGATACGAAAACGACAAAAGATATTTGGACTATCTTAAAGATTACCCCACGACATCGACTCAGATTATAGAGTTTGGAAGAAATCTTATGGATTTTGTAGTAAACTACGACGAAAGTGAGTTTTGTACAGTTCTTATACCGCTTGGTGAACGGTATGAAGAAGGGGATGTTGATGGGCTCGAAGGTTATCTTGATATAACCGACGTTAATGGTGGACGCAATTATATTTATAATCAATCGGCCATTGATGCTTATGGATGGATAGAAAGAGTGCAGCATTTCGATACGATCACTGATGATGAAGAACTTCTTTCAAAAGCACGGGAGTTCTTATCGGATGTACAATTCGGCAAAATGAAGCTCACGGTAACTGCTGTCGATTTAAGTACCTTGAACGTTAACGAATCTGAGATTGAGTTTTTAAGCAATGTCAGAGTAAAATCAAATCCACACGGTCTCGATAAATTCTTTCCTGTAACCTTAGTAGAAATACCCCTTGATAATCCGGGTAATACTAAGTACAGTTTAGGTCTTGATGATGAGGTATCATCTATAAGTGCCTACTCCAATTCGATATCTTCAAACATCAGAACCACAGTACTTCCTGAGATAAGATATCAAGCCAATCAAACAGCCACAGAGCTGATCAAATCTGCCACAAGTGGTTATATTACCATAACCAAAACAAGAGAAAATACGCAAGAACTTTACATTACGGATACCGCAGACTACACTCATTGTAATAGGATGTGGAGATGGAATATCAATGGTCTTGGGTATAGTAGCGATGGCGGTAGAACATTTGGACTTGCTATGACTATGGATGGTGCTATAAATGCTAATTACATTAAAACGGGAACGTTGGATGCTAATTTAGTAAATATTAAAAGCTACAATGAATCAGTTACAATGACGTTTTCTAATGGGTATATATCCGTATACGACGGTGATGGAACATCTATAAATCAAATAAAAGCTTTAATCAGTATGGATGATGTTTTTACCGGTAGTGGAAGAGGATTGACTATAGGTGGGGCATATACTTCTGACGAGCATACATGGTCTGATGTTGTAGCATTCAATGCTCGAGAACTATGGATACGACATGACAGCAACGATAAAAATTATTGGTTAGGATATGATACTAGTAAAGCGATTTATTCAGATAAAGGAAAGTATGCACTATGTGTATCGGATCTCGACTATGTAAGATGCTTAACAAGTTTTACAATAGATTTTGACGTCATATATATAAGAAGTATGAACGGATGTTTGCAAATATCCGAAGATTATGGTGATACGTGGAGGACTTATGACGGATCTGGAGCATGGCATACCGTTATTAGTGGGTGTCATTATAATTATACCGATAAAGACGTGCTGACCACTAATTCCTATAGTCTTAAAAGTGTTTGTGGTGGTTTGATAATCGATTAAAAGGAGAGGAAAAAATAGATGGACGATAAAACTCATAATGAGTATATAGAGTATAGAAAAAAAATGAATGGTGGTGATAGTGATATAGAAATACCGCATGATTTAAAAAAAACAAAAATAAATGGTGGCGGTAGTAAAAGCAAGTCGTCAGGAGGGGTATTATATGTCGGAGAAGATGAAACAAACGAATGAAGATGTTAGCGTTGTTATTGATAATACGTCCAACCGGATCATAGAGATTATAAACGAGTCTCAACTTAATCCAGCTGTTGTAGAACTTATACTAAAAAATATACTCGCTCAGATAACCATCATTAAAATGCAACCAGCGCCAGTAAAAGAAGGTGATGCCAATGGCTAATATAGATGATAAAATACAAGCTATTAGGGAAGCGATATATGGAGAAGAAGTTCGAGGGGCTATAGCTGATGGTATTGAAGCTATGAATCGCGAATCTTCATCAGCGTATACTCAAGCTGTATCTTCACAAACAAGTGCTGCGGCGAGTGCTGTAGCGGCAAGTGGATATGCTTCTGAAGCCGAACAATCGAAAAACGACGCCATCACTTATGTTAATAAATCAAAATCATGGGCTGTTGGACCGAACGGAAGCAGTGATCAAGAAGGATCTGATACCAATAACGCAAAGTATTTTTCGCAGCAGGCTGAGCAAGCAGCTAATGCAGCATCTGATAAAGCTAAATCATGGGCTGTTGGACCGAACGGAAGCAGTGATCAAGAAGGATCTGATACTAATAATGCAAAGTATTTTTCGCAGCAGGCTAGGCAAGCTGCTACTGCGGCGGCTACTGAAGCGACTGCGAATGTAACCAGCATGATGCAATCTTATATTAATGCCGCTAAATCGTGGGCCATTGGACCGAACGGGACTCAAACATCAGGATCTGATAATAATAATGCGTATTATTGGTATCTTCAAGCGAAATCATTAGTCGAAGGACTTTCAGGCAACTCGCTCATTCCAATGGGTACTATAACATTCTCACAACTTCCGACAAACGATATAGTTGTTGGGATGATGTACAACATCTCAAACGAGTTTGTAACAGATGCAAGATTCGCTGAAGGCGCAGGTCATGTTATACCCCCGGGAGCAAATGTCTATTGGACAGCACAAAGCAAATGGGATATTCTCGCAGGTGTTCCGGCTATAGATAGAAACGAGCTTACAGTACTTGAGAATAAGTTAACGCTTGATTCTGGAGAATACACACTTATAGCGAATGGTTGGACGGCTTCCGATGATATCTACGTCCAAACGCTTAGTGTATCAGGTCTTAAGAATACGGATATTGTGATTGTAGGTTATGGTTCGATGACCAAAGCTGATAAGAAGCTTGCTCTCAAAGCTCAAATAACTTGTGTGGCTCAAGGTACGAACACACTTACGTTCGAAGCTGAAGAATTGCCAACAATCAACGTACCTGTAAATGTTGTGATACAAGGTAACAATTTAACATAAAAAAAGAGATAAAACATATGGATCTTGAATATTTTAAATCTCATATAAAGGAAGAGCTTGAAGGTTCTAAAGATTATATAAAACGTGCTATAGAGATTAAACCTATGTATTAATGATGTCAAAGAGTTTATTCAAAACTTCACCGCTGCCTCAGCAAACAATATCGGCGAATCAAATGAACCGAACGAATCCGGACAATACACAGCAAATAAGCCAGCTGTATCAAACGGTAAAAAACTTTAACAGGAACAAATCCCGATCCGATGAATAATGCTGAGATGTTTCTCAAAGCGGCAAAAGAAAGAGGAATGAGTGACGACGACATTAAAAACTTTGTTAAAAATGCGGCGTCGCTTTTTAATTCCATAAAATAAAGAATGCGCAATCTTTAAAAGTAACTTGTCAATTTTATTTTTTTTCGAAAGGAGTTGTCTTATGAATGACGCCGGTGGATAGAGTGCAAGTGATGTTCTTGCACTTACAAACAATGATGGTATGGGCGGTTGGGCAGCTTGGTCGTTTCGTCGCATGGGCTGGATCAGGTTCGCAGGCCGCTGCTGTAGCTGCTGGCTAAATTTTTATTGAAAGGTGAACGATATGGGACTTTCAAGACAGGATACACATTTGGAGAACATTGAAAGACTCCTCGGCGAAATCGTAGAAAGCGGAGGAGGCGGTGGCGGGGGCGGAGAACCTGGATCTGGTCCTATGAATAAAAAGGCAGTGGTAGATGAACTTCCTACGGAAAATATCTCAACTTCCACAATATACATAGTACCAAGTGAGTCACCGGAAGAAGGAAATGTTAAAGACGAATGGATAAATCTTACTGGTAAACCCGACGGATGGGAGAAACTCGGCGGCGACGATGACGCACCGGTAAGTCAGGAAGAATTTGATGATATGATCTCAAAACTCCATTCGCTTTAAATAAGTAACTTATTGTCTTTTTCATAATTACAAGGAGGAAAAAATATGGGAAAGTATGTAACTCTTACTGATCTTGAAAACGGTCTTAATCATGTGATCGATTCCGTTAAAGGCGAAGCGTATGCAAACATCGAACAAATGTCACAAGTTGCTGCTAAAGTGGATGTAATTGAAGACAAGGCGACAGTGCTTGAAAGAAACCTTCTGAAGCTCGACAGCGATGTTGATGGTAAGGCGGACAAAGCAACCAGCCTTGCTGGGTATAACATCGCAGATGCTTATACAAAGACAGAGGTAGATAATGCTATAGCTGAATCTCAGGCCACAGCAGTAAGACCTGGCGGATCTCTTACCGCAGCCGAAGTAGTATCCTCGCTTCTTGTTGCAGCAAATGAGGGTAAGGTTTACAACTTATCAGAAACAATCACAACAACGACCGACTTTGTTGATGGTGCCGGTCTGGTTATACCCGCTGGTGCAAACATTTGGGTAATTGACACCTCTACGACAGATACACCTTCTTACAAGTTTGATGTATATGCCGCCGCTTATGGTGTTGCTACATCTTCAGCTAATGGTCTTATGAGTGCAACTGATAAGGAGAAGCTTGACAATGCCGATGTTACAGCTTACACAGGCGATGGTACTGTTGTTACAGTATCCAACCACCAGATTTCTGTCGTAGCAGCATCGCCTTCTGCTTCAGGTGTTGGTGGAAATGCCGGTACAATGAGTGCTGCTGATAAGGAGAAGCTTGACGGTATGGTTCAGGCAACATCTGCCGAAGTTGAAGCGATGATCGCACGCCTTCATAGCCTGTAAGATTACACATTAACCACAAATTGAAAGGAGAAATCAAAATGATTAAGGATTCTATGTTTAAATTCAATGATCTTCCGGTAGGTTATATTATCTTGGATAACGGGTACGACATATATCTTAATGGCAAACTGTGGATAACACAGCGCGTTGACGGATATATACCATATCGTGATATTGACCCTAATGCAGACCTTGAGACATGCTGCTTAAAGCAGATCGAGGATATCTGCACGGCACAGGACAAGTCTAATGTCATAGATGCCGAGTAACATTCCTTTCTTTCACTCTATAGTGGTGTCATAGCCACTATAGGGTTTTCTTTTTTAAGTTTTTATATTTTTTATTCGAAAGGAGGAAATATGGAAAAATTAGCATCACTTAGCAATCTGGAAGACGGTCTTAATAACGTAATTGATAAAGTTAAGGCCGAAAACTATGCAAAAAGCGGAGAAGGTGATTTAACAGCTATAACCGGAGTGCTTAAGGGAGGCGGTTGGACAAGTTTAGACGGTCTGGTTTATACACAAACCATGTCGGCTCAAGGAGTCAAAGCTAATGACATAGTATTGGTTGGGCTTGGAACAATGACAATGGTGAACAGGGACATTGCAATAAAAGCCAAGATAGCTTGCATATCACAATCTGAAAACACTTTAGGTTTTGAAGCGTCAGATTGTCCAGAGATAGATATACCTATTGTAGTTGTTAAACAGGGGGTTGCTGCGTCATGATACTAGATCAAATTCCTAAAGGCGGTGGTACTGATACGTCAGACGCTACAGCCGAAGCTTCTGATATTTTAAGCGGAAAAACAGCTTATGTTAAAGACCAAAAAATAACAGGCGAACTTGTATGTCACACAACCACAATAGACGGCACGATACAAGAGGAAAATTTAGAGTTAAAATC
>Ga0326511_10000597_pt1 | contig 31764 bp, 51 predicted proteins | sample 0_2496_0518_D_FD_203701 | JGI IMG/M metagenome (GOLD analysis project Ga0326511, IMG submission 203701) | Bovine rumen microbial communities from UC Davis, California, United States - 0_2496_0518 | ecosystem: Host-associated > Mammals > Digestive system > Stomach > Rumen | place: USA...
TGGGATTGGGGATTCCCGGGGGTTCCACGCCCCCCCCATAAGCGGCTCCGCGAAGCAAAGAAAAAATCCGCACAAGCTATTAAAAAGTCTGCGTGGATCTTCGGGTTTTGAGATTCTCAATATTATTTTGATATTATTTCGCGCGATAGCTCAGCCAGTCGACCGACAGAGGGAAAGCACACGATGCATTATTTTCTTTCTGGGTGCTCGCGTCCCGAGGACGTCCCCTAAGCGTCCCGGACTCGGATCCTCCGGAGGTGGTGGAGGGTGCCGGCACGCCAGGCACCAGGAGGCGGTCACTCTTCTGGCGGTTGCACCACAGGTGCGTCAGCTGAAGGTTTGACAGCTCGGATCCGCCGCCCTTGGCCACGGGTATAATATGATCGACGGTCGCGCTCATGGGGTGGGGGTACTTTAAAGACATATCCACAGGACGGCCGCAGACCCCGCATACCGACTGTGAAGCCAGGATCTTCTTCTTGTTCTGCAGATACTTCCGTTTGTCTTTGCCATCATGGTCGGGTCTTGCCGTTTTCATGGTCAACACCAGTCGAGGCCATACCTGTCTATTACCGTGCGGAATTCCTCCTCATCATGGGGTCGGATAAAGTAAACAGGTTCGCCTTTAACTTCCCTCATCCCAGCGTGCAGCAGTTCATGATACATAAGGATCCGAAGCTGGTCCTCTGTCTTGCCTTGGACGTTCGGAGAGTAGATCACGATAATAAAATCATACGGGCAGAATTCAGCATACAGGGCCTTAACCTTGATGCATTCGCCCAGGACAGCAAGGCATCCGCCTTTCTTCTTCTTTCGATCAGATTCCATCGCACAGATTGCGACGCCGTACTCATGGATCCAACCGAACTCTTCTTTATGTTCGTCTATGATTTCCTCCATCATCTTCTGGAAGAAGTCGGATTTCGTAATATGTTCTGTCATAATTCGCCCACGCAAAAGGGACGCACCAAACGGTACGCCCCTCTCAGAAGGAAAGTGAAAAAGCAGGTCACCCCTGCAGGGATGTCAAGTTAAACCGTCAACGAGCTCTCGCTCCCTGTCGCTCAGCGGCCAGTAAATCGTTGCGGCCTTATCCGCTGCGGCCTTATCCGCTGCGGCCTTATCCGCTGCGGCCTTATCCGCTGCGGCCTTATCCGCTGCGGCCTTATCCGAAAGCAACAACCCGCCACCAAAAATAGTTTTATCCGTTCCGGCCTGTGAATCAAGCCGGCGGATAAATACCGCGCTATTCCGTGGTACAACGAACTCTATCCCGCGCTTTGCATATTTCTGAGCAAGCGCCCCGGTTATAACGTAATCGGGATATTCGTAAACCGGAAGCTCTGCCACGTTGTGCCGGAGATTGATCTTGTTAACCTCAGCAAGCGACAAATGCAGCTCCGGGTCCGTCCGCATAACCACGCCCGGTTCCAGACTGGTCACGAAAGCCGTATTAACACTTGCGCCGTTTTCGTAAGTGATCAAAACGCCACAACAGATAAACGTCGTCTTGTGCCTTGCTACGAGACTCAGCCCGGTCAGAGACGGAGCGAACAGGAAATAATCGCGCCCGGTTGCCTCGTAAAAATCAAGTATCTTCGTCAGAATCGAAAACGGCGGGTTATCTACCACGACACACCCGCCATCCGGATAATCAAACGCCTGATAATCACCGCCCGGCCAGAACGGCCTAACGAAGCTCTCTCGGCTCAGTCCGTACCGCTTCGCCACATAATCGGCCACGCAGTCATAAATGTTTTCCGGCGTCATACAATCATCTGTTGTTTTCTTTGGCTTGAACTTTTCTACAAAGCCCTCGTAATCTTCAAACTTTTCTTTGGACACCGATGAAATCATACAGTCACCATTTAAAAAGCCGCCCGGCTCAGGCGGCATCATGAAGGAGGCCGGGCTTTCGCCCGACGCGTCAGGCAGCCATCTCTGACGCAAACATTATGAAGAAGAACCTACTTACCCAGACAAAGTTCCCGATATCATATTATCATGGAGCTTACTGACATTCACTGACATCTTTGTTTTTCCCTCAAATGCTCCAGTGCAGAGGCATAGACACGATATGTCTGGCGGACAGTGTACCCGACTTTTTCAGCCACAGTCTCCATCGTCGGCCTGCTGTTCGACAGAAAATACATGCTCAGCACTTGCCGCTCCAGACTATCCGGAAGCTTATCTATCAGCTGCTGCGCGGCTGCCCGCCTCCGATAAAGCTTGTTGATCTTTTGCTCTAGCAGATTGCTGTACTCTGCTATAGCAGCCATGCGGTCAGTCACGGTATCGGCCGGAGATGTCTGGACCTTATCCCGGTCGTACCGGATCGCCGACGGCAGGAGGGCGGTACGCATATCGTTGATACGCGTCTGCAGTTCTTCGATCTCGCCCAGCTCATCCCTCACTGCGTATAGATACCGCTTTACGCTTCTCATCGTCTGCCGCCGTACCACATCGCCCAGACTATCATTGCCAGTATGCCCACGCACACTCCAAAACCAAATGATGCTATCATTTCTTCTCCTCCTTTACCGGCGTCTTCTTTTTCATTTCCTTCAGCACCTGCGTCCGGTTCGTCACCGCGTCAGCAAAAGGCTTGTGCCAATCCCTCACCACGTAATAGCGCCTCACCGACCACCTTGTTAAATCTCCCGGCAATATCACCGTGTGCAGCTCCTCTAATATCACAAGAGCGGCGCCCTTCAGCACATCGTCATTTCGCCACCAGCGAAGGCCGACCGTGTCCTCCATGTCCTGCCAAAGATACCAGCCGAGCTCCGCGCTCGTGTAATGCTCAAGAAACTTTATGCGATCATCGTCATTGTAAAATGAAAGTATCATTTCTTCTCCTCCTTCTCCTTTTCCTTCTCAGCGTCCATCCGGCGCTTCATCCACTTCTTGCAGGCCATATCGTCTTCTTCGACCAGCGTTCCGAACCGATCACACAGCCCGTCGTCATAATTCTCACATGTCCCGCACTCCTGATACATGATTTACCTCCCTGTGCTCCCGAATCCATTATCTCCTCTCGCTGTCTCGCCCAGCTCCTCGACCTGTATCAGCTCCGGAGTGAATACCGGAAGCAGGACAAGCTGGATGATTTTGTCTCCCCGCTCGAAGATCTTAGGGCTGCATCCGTCATGATATAGCTTGACTGTAATCGGGCCTGTATATCCGGCGTCAATCACGCCCTCGCCGGTAATGCCCCACATCACATTCAGACCGGATTTGCTCTTCAGGAACCCGACATAACCGTCCGGTATCTCAATGTGTACGCCGCTGTTGATCGTCCTCGTCGCTCCCGGCTCCAGCCGGAAATCATACGGCGTCCGGATATCATAGCCAGCGTCCGAATCGTGCGCCCGCTCCGGCATATAGGCTCCTGAATCCAGTTTGACGGAAATCCAACAGCCAGGGTCTTTAATCTGTTCCATCCTTGTCCTCCTCATACGGCTCTTTTACAAACCTAACCACTTTTCCATGCTTTGTGTAAAACGTGATTTCGTTTACATGGTCGAAGTCAACATCATCAAGCATATCCCACTGCTCTTCTGTAATGGGACTGTTCAGCGTTAACGTTATTTCATCCAAGATGTTCCCTCCTCCAATCATTCGCGACCCATGACAATACTTCATACGGACTATATTTTCCCTTCAGCTCTGACGCCTTAATTTGATAGTTAATCAGCCACGTCCACACCGCCTTCATGTAGGCGTCAGACAAAGGCTCTGGCTGTGCGGATGGCAACTGCTCAATAACTTCCGCAAGAACCTCCTTTGCGACCTGCGTCAGCCATTCGCGTTTATTTATCGCATCTATCGTATCCTCTGCGTATATCAGTCGCTTACTCATCCTGCCCCCTCTCTGCTAGGATGAAATATGTGTTATCCCGGTAACATTTGATTTCATCACCAGAATCGTAGTAACAAGTGCAATCTTCACCCATGCACGGCATAAATGTTTCATTGTAGTAGAACTCTCCGTAAACCGTTGCTGAAGCTTTTCTCTCACCGTGAACACGAAACGGACACGGTTTCAATTTGGTTGCATTGGATAATTTAGTCATCCTGTTCTCCTTTCCCTTTCCGCAATCAAATCCGCTTTCCATTTCAACCACCCCGGCTTGTCAATGCGCTCATCTCCGTACAAGTGCATCCGCTCCTGAAAGTCGCAATCCTCAATCATCACAGTCAGGTCTTTGTCACTCAGTTCTCGCAGATGCGGTCTGATTATGTCCCGCACTAAGTCGGGCATACATGTCTGCCGTCCGTGACAGTACCGAATAGCGCATATGGCAAGCGTTCCAAAATCATCGTTCGTCAGTTCACTCATCGGTTCTCCTTTCTGCCTTTGAGCAATATCCGTCCAATCCTAAATACTGCTCATAACGGCAAACACCATGCATAAGGCAGTCCTTGCACCGAATAATCTCTGGCTGTTCTGGCTGTGCGGACGCAAACGCCATAAATCGGTCAATTATGCGCTGATATTCTTCCGCTTCTTTCCATCTCTGCTGATTGCAGAGTTTTTCTTTGTAGGCATTTAAATGTATTCTGATTGCTTCGAAATCATCATCGGTCAACCGTTCTGGCTGTACGGCTGGTAAGTTATTCATCGCGATCCTCCTTTCTCAGCTTCAGCTCGCCCCTGCGGGCAAGCTCTTTCACTATCTGCAGGACTCTTTCCTCTGTCAGTGCCATATCGCCGGCAATCGCTCTGACTGTCCAGATTCCGCCACACCGGTACAGCGCCTTTATTTTGCCAATATCGATGCCTCGCGCCTTATGCGTTGGATCGTGTCCCGTCTGGCGCCAGACCCAGCGGGACAGGGCAGCGCCCGCCACGCCGAACTCTTTGGCCATGTCGCGATACGTTTCGCCGGACGCTTTGCGCCGAAGAACCTCGTCGATATCGATTCCGTCAAACTTGCTCATTAGCGCCTCCTTAACTGCCGGAGCGCTTCGGCATGTGCTCAAGGCGGACAGCAGCCTTGTCGAGTCCGCCGCTTTCGCCGACGAATTCGTTTATATCTCCGACAAGAGACTTTAAAAGGCTCTCCGCGTCTTTGTGAAGCAGAAGTATCGCAGCAAAAATAAACGAGGTCGTGCTGACCTGTTTCTGCTGGTCGACAAAGTCCGGCACTTCTTTTCCCGCTATCCTGGCTCCGCAGCCAAGCAAAATGTCGGCGACACCCTGAAGATCTACATCGTATTCCTGCCCGTCAACACGTACTTTCATTCTTTTTCCTCCTTCAATCAATCCACTGAAATTCTATCCCGGTCTTTTCCTTCAGTTCCCGGACCAGATCATGATACGTCTGATCAGACTCTCCGAACTCATATATCCGCCGTTGGAAGGCCTCTGTAAGCTTCCGAATACGTGTTGGCATATTGCCATACACGTCGTAGACACCTAATGCCATGCACACAAGCCACAGCATCAGCTGCCTATCATCCGCCCGGGTCTGTCGCTCTCTGACCGCAGCTCCGTACCGTCTGTCAAATTCCGCCTGCTTCTCCTGCTGTCGGGCAAGCGCTCTCCGTTGCTGTCTGTTCATTCGACCAGTCCTTTCTTGCGTGCACGATGGATCACATTATAAACAGCTTTCCGGTCAACGCCCAACCTACCAGCGATTACCAGCACGCCTTCGCCGGAGTTGAAAAGCTCGATGATTCTGTCCCGGATTTCCGGGTCAAGCCACTTCCGACGCTTGCGCTGCTCCGCTTCCGCCTCCCGCAGTTCGCACATCACGGACTCTTCGGGTTCCTCCATGTCCTCCGGATCCGGCGGGACGTGTTCTGTGATGGTCTCCTCCGGAGCGATCTCCTCATTCTCCGGAGCGATCTCCTCATTCTCCGGAGCGATCTGTTCCCTTACCGGAACAATAGACGGCACCGTGTCCATGTAGACCGCAATTTCCGCCATACATAGATAACAGTAATCCCTGTCAGCGCTGTTCGCGATCAGCTCCGGCTCGCCTGCCGGAATCTCTTTGCAGATCGTTATGTGATAACGTTCTGCGGTGATCTCCTTCCCGCAGCGGTCGCAGGTATAGATGATTCTTTTCATTGGTTCCTCCTTCTTCTGCTAGTTCACATATTCACAATTAACTGCCTCCATGTCTGTGTCCGCCGCCCGAAGACCCGTGCTGACTTGCAAAGGTAAGCTCTTCCTGCGTGGGAAATACAAATGTTCTATCATCCGCCGCCGCAGCGGCCTGGAACATCCCCATCACAAATGTCGCCTGCTCCCTGCTGCGGTACCGTGCGACCTCTCCGCCACTCCCATTCTTCGTCACTGCCTGTATTCCTGTCCCCTGTCCTGTGACGTATAGTCTTGACACATCATCAAAGTTATAAATTGCCTGTTTATTCTGCGTAACGATAATCATAACAACACCTCCATATATGCCGGAGTCCGGAATATGCGCGCCGGATCCGTCCGCCTCCTGTCGAAGGGCTCTGCCAGCGTATCGCCCTGAACAACCAAAGCTCTGCATCCGATCAGAGACAGCTGCAGGTATGTCATATATACCCCTTTCCAGTCCAGATCCTGGGCCACCACATCAAGCCGACGTTGGTAATCAAATCCGGCATCATGCAAAACTTTGCACGCTGCAATCACCATCCCGCCACCGCCGCATGAAGGCTCGTGCAGGCTGATTCTTCCGGTTTCCGGAAGCTCTGCGAGATCTATTCCGGCTTTGGCGCACAGTTCAGACACATGGAACGGCGTAAAAAACTGTCCTGTGTATTTGTTCCCCATTTCGGCCTCCATATAGACCTCTCCGAGAACGTCCGTCATCTCTTCCTCCAGCGCGTCCCCGAGCAGGACGAACATTCTTGCAAATTGCTCCAGCTCTTTGTCCTTGTACTTTCGTGCCGTGTCTATGTACAACTGCTCTCGATCCTCCCAGACCTTGTTGCGGATCATGCAGCAGGCGTTTTGCACAGAAATCGCACACAGCTGGATCCAATCCGAGAATATGTTGTATGGAGCGTAACTGCCGGACATATCTTTTATTATTCCGATAATTTCCTTTTTCGCTTCCATCCGTGCCTCTTATTTCTACTCCCTTGATCTCCGTCCAATATCAACGACGCAAGCCATGATCATCTCGCGAAAATATGGATTGCGTGAAGCGTCGAATTGCTTGTGCAGCCCCTCCGCCGCTTCGATCAACGCGTCCCAGAACTCCGGGACGTTCTCCGGGTTATAGAATTTCTTCCGGAACTCCCACAGGGCACGCTGGAACTCCTGCTCCTGCTTCTTCTGATCCTCTCTGATGCAGCCCATTTGCTTCTCCTTCTTCCTCTTCGTTACCTTCCGTTACCAAAATTATTTTTGAAATGGTAACAGAAGAATCCTTTATTTTAGGGAAAAACTGACATTTGTTACCATGTTACCATCGTTACCACGATTTTTTCTCACGCGCGAGGGTACGCATCAATGTGGATGTATCTCCCTATATATATATGTGGTTTTGCAGGGTAACTGTGGTAACTTGGTAACAGTTGTGTGTTTTGTGGAAACAATTCTATTATATTGTCTGATAATTTAATCAAATACGTTGTCATTGTCTGGCACTTTCATGAAATCATCGTCATATTTGAGGATGATCGAAACCGCCCGGCGGGTTTTTGTGTCCCCGGCGATCCGGCAAACCCTCGTGCCGTCCGCCCTGTCTTTGTCTGTGATAAGCAGATGCCGTCTGGCAGCCCATGAAATAAATTGTCTCCGTTCAAATCCTCCGCGCTTCAGGAGCTCTGAGAACGACGTGGTGTAAAAATTGCAAACCGCCTCGATTTCTCCGTTCACCTGCTCGCGCCTCACTTCGCCCCATTGCGATATGCCTTCTGGGGCCGAATCGTCGAAATGACCTTTGTCCGAATCGATCGTATCCAGAATGTACTGGTAGGCCCTGGCTCCATCAGCTACGGCGTGCCTGTCTGTCAGAAACTCCCTGACGTCATCGGGCTGGAGCGCTTTGCCGTCCCGGAAGACAGACTCTGTCGCGATCTTGTCAGCGGTCAGGATGGCGGCCATCGCGTTGATCTGCTTCTGCATCGTGTCAGGCCCTTCCAGCCTCTGTTCAAAATCGACCATTGTTCGAGAGATCTCCTCCGGATCCATACCCCGGACTGCTTCGACGAAGATCTTCCCGGCGTGTCCATAATGCGCTTTGACAAGCTCCGCGGTTTCGTGAGGATCCCGATAGATCTGTTCACCACATTCGACTTCCAGGATCCTGTTGATTGCCCCGCCTTGCTCGACATAGCTTGACAGAGGGCGCTCGCCGTTGATGATCGTGACATTGTTCCACTTGTATTCCCTGTTCTGTCCGAGATCCTTGTTGCTTCGGCTCTTCCCTTTGCCGGAACAGATATCGTAAACGAGGCCTTCCCAGTTGTCCCGGATCCTGCGAGATACTTTGCTTGTATCGTCAAGGACCATCGGCAGGCTATTTAACATATCGCACCTTGTCTCCAGTGCGACATCCGTGCTCTTAAAGTCTCCGATATATTGGCTGTCTGCCGGATCCGCCCAGACGGATGCCGCGATCATGATCGTGACCGTTTTGCCTCCCTCTGTCGTCCCCCAGAAGTCCACCACGAAACACTGGGAACCGGTTATTCTCAGCAGGACGCTGGCAAACGATGCTGCCAATGCTATGCGGGGCTCGATGCTGCCGGAAGCCCGCAGCTCCTTCATGTGGCTTGTCCAGATCTCCGGATCTCCGGCGGAGTGAACCGAAGAATACAGATCGCGGAATCGGCTCAACCCGTCGAAGCTGACGCCAGGATCATACGGCAGGAAGTACCGCCGGTTGTCTCTCCAGCCCAGTTTAGAGGAGGACCGTTGCAGGTCGATCAGATCATCGTTCCAATTTTCGACATCTGCCAGGTATCTGACCAGAAGCCGGGCGTTTTCCGAATTAACAGAGACTCCATACTTTGACAGCTCTGTTATTGTCGACGCCTTCGCGATCATCGCTTTCGGAACCGTCAACTCGTTCCAAATCCGTCCGCGTTTGAACGCCAGCACGATCTGCTCTTCCCCGGTCTCGATGTTCTGCAGCCTCCGAACCGGAAGAATCGGATGATAGCAAGCGGGCATCCCGATTATGTCGGAGCTGTAGGCAAAAACTCCGTCATCCGTCGCATACCATCCAGTACAAACCATGTCTGGATATGCAGTCCCGTCATCGTCCATGGTAAAGGCCGTCACTTGCGCTCCTCTGGATGTCATCGCTTTTGTCCGCCGTTCCTCATTCTTCCGGCGCCGTTCGACCCCTTCGTAGCGCTTCATCGTGTCGGTTACTCTCTTCACCATTCCCAGGGCCTTCGCCCGGCTGATGATCTCGTTTTCCCGGTCGACACGGTCGAATTCATCCTCGATCGCAATTAATTCTGTGTAGATGTCACGGTTCAGAATTGTATCCGCGTCTCGTGCTTTCAGATCAATCATGTCATCCCGTTCAGCTCCTTCCTTAGCTCGCAAAACTCAAAATACGCGGGCTCGAAATGATTCACGGCATAACACCAAGCATCCGACAGAGGCTCCAGCTTCCGGATCGCCGTCCGGTATATGTCGATATCTTTCGACAGCTCCCGGATCCGCGCGAGCTTCCCCTGCTTCTCCCGCTCCCTCTTCCGGCGCTGGATCTCCAGATCCCGGAGCTTGTGCCGGCGCTCGCTCTCGTTCGTGTGCTCATAGGATCCGCCCAGTGATAAAAACGCCGTCTTAAAATCGCAGTGGTCCATCATCTGAATGAATTTAAAGATGTCCCCCGTTGCTCCGCATCCGAAGCAGTAAAAACTATCTTTATAGACCTTCAGAGAGGCTGTCCTGTCGCCCTGGTGGAAAGGGCAATTAAGAAATCCCGCCCGATTCGGCTGGAGGCCATATCGTGACAGAATGTCACGCATGGAGTACGCCATTTTAATGTCTTCTACTGTCATGCTAAAATCTCCATGATTCTTCTTCCCGTCTCTGCCTTCTTGCAAAACAGGAAATCCACTTCATACTTTTCCGAAATGGTTGTCAGAATCTTGTAGAGGACCTCGCCTTTCATGGCCTTGGTCTCGACCGTCTGCCAGACTCCGTTTATCTTCTTCCGTTTCTTCCCTCTGGGATTCTCCCAGAAGATCACATCCTCCAGCGTTTCTATGGGAGCGCCGTGTTCGCAGAGGATGACCAGATGTATCCCCGCCTGCTGCGCTCGCATCAGCTCCGCCCGGAACCGCTCATGATCCTGCGTCACGTTGGAGCAGAGTTCTGTCAGATTCTGCTTCCTGTCGACGATCACAGACGGATTCAGCGGATTTTGGTAGTCGCCTACCAACAATTTGCTTGTGAAATAGTTGACGCCGGAAGCCTCGAAGGCTTTCACAATCTCGGAAATTGCCCGAGGCTTCTCCCGGCTGTCTATTTGAATTGTCATAAGAAGGGAAGCTCACCTTCTTCTTCCGGAGGCACATCATAGAATCCATCCGGGCCAGGCTCTGGCTTCGGGCTGGCGTCCGCGCTTCCGGATCCGGATCCCTTGCTCTCGACAAATTCGACGGCCTCCGCTATTACATCGGTCGTATAAACCTTCTTGCCGTCTTTGTCCTCGTAACTGCCGGTCTGGATCCTGCCAGCGATTCCGATCCGCTGGCCCTTATGAAAATATTTCTCGACAAACTCCGCCGTCTTGCCGAATGCAACGACTGACGGAAAGTCCGCCGTCGGGCCTCCCTCTGTCTTGAAACGGCGGTCAACCGCCACTGTAAAGCGGGCGATTGTCGTCCCGCCATTTGTGTATTTGACGTCGGGGTCCTTTGTCAGACGTCCAACAAGCTGCACTGTGTTCATTTCTTCCCTTCCTCCTGTTTCTCCTTGATCTTGTTGATGTTTTTAATGATGTTTGCGTGCTGGCTCTCCGTCAGCTCCGCCAGGCTGTTTCGCTTGTACAGACTGCACACGTAATCCGGCAGGATTTCCTTTTCTGTCAGAAGCGCTTCCAGCGCCTTCACCTTCTCCGGCGATATTGTTGCCGGCTCTGCCTTCCGGAGTTCCTGGCTTGCTGTCTGGTCAGGATCCTCGCCGGTGATGATCTTGTACGCCTTCATCAAGGCGTATTTATCGGCGTAAGTCATGGCTTTGCCGGGAGCTTTGTCCTGCGGGTCTACGCCATCGCCGTATGAAGGTATTTCGATATAGTCTGACGGATCATCTACGTTGACGAACCTGTAGACGATCTTCAGCCGCATGAAAAGCTGGCGCTTGGTCTTTCCGTCATAGCCCTCAGACTCCAGGATCTGCTCGCTCACGATCTCCCGGGAGATCGGGTACGAATAGATACCGTATTTATTCTCAACAAGCTTTACGGCGTGAAGGACATCCGCTTCTCCTGCTGCCTTGTATGAACTTTTTCCGTAGCCCACTTCTAAGTTTTTGGCTACGGCGCTTATCTCCTTTGTCGCCTGCATCAGGCGCTTATAGATATTGTCAGACATTCCTCTCCTCCTTATTTGATTCTGAGCGATTCACTCTGCTCAAGATGCGCGATGCCCGGAAGCTCCATGCCGGCCTTCAGGTCCTCTTTGATCTGAGTCCGGTTTATCTTCGGTTCCTGCGGCACAAGATACTTGACCGGAATCCGTTCGATGTCGTCCGTGTCCATGACGACGCTCGCGGGGTTCTTCTGGACAGAAAAGCTAAACTTCTCTGTCTTGAATTTCGTCTTGCCTGTCACCACCATGGACTTCTGCAGGGAGTCCTTTATCCTCTGTCTGTTGGCTTCCATGGCCTTCTTCCGCTCTGTCAGTCTGGCGATCTCTTCCGCCAGCATTTTGATGTCTCCGTCAATGGAAATCATGACGGTGGCATAGCTGTCTGCCTTGTCCTCGATTTCCCCGCCGAGGCCCTCCAGCGTGTCGGCGATCACTTCCGGATCTACGTCCGGATCTTCTGCCAGTTCAAGGAGCCGCATATAGTCGGCTGTCAATTCGTATAACGTCATGCTTCTTCCTCCTTCTTTTCTTCTTCAAGCCTAATCAAGCTCTGCGACTGTATAATGATCTCTGATACGACTCTGCTCATCGGCAGGCAGGTCTCGCTGGTGATGTCCACCAACACGTCGTAGGCCTCACGGGTCAACCGGACAATGGGCCGGTCACTGTCCGAGTACGTCACCCGCCTTTTCGGCAGGTGAATAAATCCGTCATTCATTCCGTCCATTCCAAGCCCTCCATATTGACGTCACGCACCCTCGTGCCGTCCTCCATCTCCGCCAGATAGCAGAATCCTTCCGGAATCGCTGGAACATAAGCCGTGTGCTGTTTGCACTTGTCGTCTTCGAACCAAACACAATTCCTGCAACGGATGACCCTCATTTCATCACCCTGGAATTTCATATTGTCGTATCCCTCCTTATCGTGTAGAATGAGGGAGAAGAAGTCTCCGGGTCAGTGGCTTTCTCCTGCCCGTCCGTGTTCGCAGCACGGCGGGCATCTTTTTTTCTGTTCCACACAGGATTGGTTCCGATCACCGCATAAGTGGCGATCAAACTCAGGCTTAAGCCTGTTGCTACGAAATTGGCCGGACCGTCAAACTGCCATACCGGGATCAGCGCGGCCCCGAAGCCGATCAGCGTCCCCAGGACGCAGTCACGGCATAAATACATCTGTCTCTTTGTCAGTTTCTTCCCCTTCATCTTCTTCTCCTCCCCAGATATACCCCGTAAGCTCATACAGCTTCTTCGGGCTGATGTAAAAAGCCCTGTTCTTTCTCCCTCTTCCCCGGCCCCGGCGCACTGGAATGAAGCAAACTCCAATGTCCAGAGTTCCGTCAGCCATCCTCTGGCGGACAGTCTCCGGAGCCATTCCGAGGACCTTCGCGGCGATCCTCACGGGGACACCGCCGGTTGCGAATTTCATTTTTCCTCCTTTCCGCAGCTCAGCGCCACCCAGCAGTGGTACTGTCCGCACGGCAGGCGGAAATCGCTCACCGACTTCTCGCGCCTGTTTTCGGGACAGTCCGCACATTTGCAGACATTGGCGGGGTTACCCATAAATCTCAGATACTCTTCTCTTTTCATGGTTCTTTCTCCCTTCGCTGTTTGGTATCTTATAAAGTTACTCTCTGGTAAAAAAAATAGACATGGGATCGCTGATGTCCAGAGTATCAATCATTATCTGGATTTCGTCGCTTCCAAAAACACCCCTTTTCATTTTTTCGTAGAAGGTCTTTCTCGCGATTCCGATCCGGTCTGCCATTTCGCCCTGGCTCACATGCTTCTCCGCCAGAAGCCCGCGCAGCTTGTCTGTGTTAATCATGCCGTCACCTCCTTCCCTGTAACCTCACAGGTTACCTTTATCATATTGCCGCAAAAGTGACTTGTCAAGTTATTTTTGGTTGATATTGTAACTTTTTCGTGTTACTATGAAGCGGGGAGAGAAATGGAGCGAGCATGAAGATAGGTGATAGAATAAAGGAAATCCGAACAAAGCACGGCATGTCGCAGGTTATGCTGGCAGATAAAATTAAGGTCAGCAAGCAGACGCTGTACAAGTATGAAAACGGAGTCATCACAAACATCCCTTCCGATAAAATTGAAGCCATTGCCGAAGTATTCGGCGTTTCTCCCGCTTACTTCATGGGATGGGACGAAGGGCTTGCTAAGCGCTTGACAGTATATTGCGACGAGCTGAAGGCGCAAAGAGTCGCGGAGCTTTACCGGCTCGCGTCAGAGCGCGATAGAAAAATCATAGATTTGATTCTAAGCGAATATGATAGGAGGTGATTCTGTGCCCGCACAAAAGAAATACACCCGCCGCGCTGACGGCAGGTATTATACGAAGGTTTCCGCCGGCTCTGACCCATCCGGCAGGCCGATCCGGGTCAACGTCTACGGCAGATCCGTCGCGGAGCTTGAACGAAATATTGACGCCGTAAAGGCCGACGTGATCAATGGCACTTTCGTTATCGATAAAGATGTCACCTTTGCCGAGTATGCGGAAAAGTGGTATCAGGTTTATATCGACGGCTCCGACCTGTCGCACAACCGGAAGTGTCTGTATAAAAACACGCTGAAAAATCATGTTTCCTGCTTGCTTCCGCTGAAGATGTGCAAAATCACCCGGACCAATGTCCAACAGGGGTATAATGCCCTCTCCGGTCATCCGGATCTCCAACGCGAATACAAGATGGCGGTCAACCAGATCTTCCGCGCCGCCATCGAGGACGGCATCTGTGTCCGGAACCCTGCGGAGAACATTGCGACAGCCCCGGCCCGGAAGAAGAAGCGCCGCGCGCTGACCGAAATGGAGCGTAACGCCATCAGGAAAGCCGATCTGACAGACAAGGAGCGCTGTTTTATCTATCTGCTCTGGTACGCCGGGCTCCGCAGGCAGGAGATCTTAGCCCTTACTCGTGGCGATATCTCCGGAGATAGCATCACAGTCAATAAGGCTGTAGAATTCCGCGGCAATCAGTCCGATCTGAAGGAAACGAAGTCGGCAGCAGGCGAACGCGTGATCCCTGTTCTGGATCCGCTCAGGCCTGTTTTAGCTTCATATTTGCCACTTTGCGAGGGCTTTTATCTCTTCCCGGATAAATCCGGGGCTATAATGTCAAAAACTGCGTATCGGCGCTTTTTCGAGCAAATCCGGCGTAAGATCAATGACGCGGCAGGCGGGCGCGGTCACTCTGTCAAAACGGTTGTCTCCGGCAAGCCCCGACATACTTACGTATATGATCTTGACGTGATCCAGGGGCTCACGGCGCACACATTCCGCCACGAGTTCGCAACGATCCTGTACTACTCCGGAGTGGATCTGCTGGACGCCGTCCGGATCTTCGGACACGCTGACAGCCGGACGCTGACCGACATCTATGCAGAGCTCCGGCAGGCTGAAAGCGGATCAGTCAAAAAGCTGAATCAATATCTTGCCCGATACGCCGGAACGAAGCAGTAACATTTCGTAAAAAGTTGTTAAGTATTCAAAATGTATTCAAACATTTTTTGATTTCTGGAAACGCCGTAAAAATGCGGGTTCTGAGTGCTCAGCTTCTTCACTCGTAATGAAGGGGTCGTCAGTTCAAATCTGATTTCCAGCTCGACAGAAAAAAGTCCCGGAAGCCTTGATTTTACAGGGTTTTCGGGACTTAATTTTTTCGTAATAGTTATTACGGAATGATTAAGAAATGGTTATAAATCGTCAGAAAAAGTATTCGGATGTATTCAAAAATGTATTCAGATAAAAAGGCCGGAGAGCATTTGCTCCCCGGCTTATTTTTTTACATTTACTAAGAAGTGGTTACCGTAAAGTTTCCAAAAGTTTCAAAATCCGATGATTTTCTTCCAGGTAGCCGGCCCGCATATGCCGTCCTGGGTAATTTTTACGGCCTTCTGATACTTCTTCACAGCGGCTACAGTATTATCCCCATAATCGCTGTCTAATGTCAAGGCCTTTCCATCCGCGCCTTTCTTCCCGGCCATCCGGAGGAGCTTCTGCAGGAGCAGGACCTGCGGTCCTTTGGATCCTTTCTTTAAGGTAGACAGTTTCACCGTATAGGCCCCGTCTTCTTCGCTGGCGCCGTCCGACAGATCCAGTGATCCGGATCCGGAGACGGCTGCTTTAAAAGCTGTCCACTTTGCTTCGCTGCCATTGATCGGCGGGATCCATCCGGGTATCCCAGGACAAAACTTTCCGGTAACGTCGTAGTGCCGGATCACCCGCCCGATCGGGATGCCATACTTGTTCATCAGATACCGCACAAGCTCCACACAGGCCTTGACTGTGGCGTCCTCAAAATACCACGCGCTCCCGTTCCTCCGGCAACACATCTCGATCCCGATCGAATTGCTATTGGTGCACTGTCCGAAGAAGGATCCGCCGTAAGCGGTCTGACGCCCTCCGCCACAGTGCCAGCTGTACCGCTGTTCGATGGCTGGATTGTACTGGTAAATTACTCCGTCATGGCCGACGAAGTAATCTGCAGACGCCTGCCTGTTGCCTCCATTAAAATAGGTCACATTATTGGCGGCGGAGCCGACGTCTCCGACGTAATGCACCACGATATACTGGATCTTCTGGGATCGGCCAGAAGTGTTGTAACCCTGGAATCCACTGTTCGGTATGATCTTCATTCAGAATCACCGTCCTCATCCTCGTAAAACTCCGCGTCCGTGATATCCTCCAACTCCTCGTCTGCCTTGTAATTCATGCTGCTGACGCACAGGAGCGCACCGATCAGTGTGGCAATAGCAGTAATCGTCTGTGCGATTTCGTTGGCGAACGGAATGCCCCAGATTTCGAAGATTGCCACGATAAATGTAGCAATGGCCGGCAGCGCGATGATCGCCACCCACTTCAGAATGTCATAAGTTTTGTTCGATAACTTCATGCCTGATCACCTCCGCTGAATTTGTGCTCTGCTATCAGTTGCTCATAGGTTGCCTTGATAAACTTCGTGGCGGCATCCGCATAGCCGTTCCGGAAGTCCTTATGTGATTCACAGTACCGTTCGTACATAGGAATCGTTTCTTCCAGCACGTTCCGGAAGCTGTCCCGCCCGTGATGCTGTCCGTTCTCACATTCGTCCGCAAAGGTCAGTATCTTGTCCCTGGCTGTCTTTGCCTCGCTCCTGTCGACCTTTTCGTCAACCACACGAATGGAATGCTTGATTTCCTCCAGCGTCGCCTTCGTCGTGTCTTTCTGCTCCATTTTGTACTGGATCACTGCCCACAGGCCGGATGAGCCGAAAACTGAAACCACTACTGAGATGAATATCTGCCAGCCGGTACTCATAAGCCTAAATCCTCCAGTTTCTTCTCCAGTGCGGCAAGCCGTTCCTCAAGGCTGTTTATCTTTTCTTCCTGCGTGTCGATGACCTTCTTCTGCGATTTGATCATCTGGAACATCGCAGGAATCATCAGCTTGTCGTTCCAGTTTTCAGTCAAGCCCTCGCGGTTATGCGTCGCAGCTTCCGGGAACCACTCTTCAACATCTTCCGCGATGAACATCGGGACATATTTCCCTTCAAGCGCGTCGCCCTCTTCCAGATAGCCGTCCTTGAATTTCGCGTAAACCGGCTGAATGCAGTACAGCTTTTCGACGTCCTCTGCGGTCATGTCGCGCAGTATGTCTTTGTACCGCTTCGAAGATGATGGAGCGTAGTATATCCATCCGGCATGGTTCTGTGGTGCTGGCGAGCCGGATCCATCGTCAATCGTATCCCATGCGCTTGTGTCAAGGACAAGATACGCGAAGTTACTTGATTTGACACCACGCGGACGAAGGTAGATATTGCCGGAGTAATCAATCCTTGCGGCAGCTTCCCAACTGCTTGACGTCGTCGGCCTGACTCGGACAGAAAGCGCCGGGCTTGTCTGAACAGCGGACAGAAATACCTGCGACAGGTTGGTCGTGCCGGTTCCGGTCAGCCGGTTGGCGGAAAGCTCAAATCCGCCAACGGTCCCGCTTTTTGCTGTCAGGACACCGGCAGACGTCACGGCAAAGTTCCCGTTTCCGAGGTTGATGCTTCCACTCGAGATGTCCAGCGCCCCGTTTGTCAGGTCAAATACTACATTGCGATTCACATCAGCCAGTGTTCCGCCGGAGATGTAGTCTGCGTTTATGTACAGCAGGCCGTTCCGCAGATAAATGCCTTGTGTGGCTCCGTAATTCGTAAGAGTGTTAAATATATCCTCCTGCGTTGGCGCTTCTGTCAGGCAGGGATTGTACACATACAGATTTCCACCGCTTCCGGTGCCGAAGCTGCTCCATCCGCCAATGGTCACCTGTGCACTCGACGTGATGGTGGTCAGGTATGCATAGATTTCGTACTTCTGCCAGTCAGATGTTACCGTGACTGTGCGGCGGACTCCCGCCGTGTTGCCAAGCGATACGATTATATCGAAACCAATGACGGAATCCGTTTTCAGCCAAACAACGAGCTTGTAACCGCCTTTCGACTTGATCGGCGCGTTCGTTGCTGCCCTTGCATTAAGTGAGCAATTCGTGCTTGTGGGCGTGACGCACCACGCTCCGGACGTCGTTCCGTCACTGTACGGCTCATACCCGGAAGCGTCCATGGAAATGCTTCCTCCAACCACGTTCCAGTATTCCGAGCTGAATCCGAAGGGATCCTTTAAAAGGTTCTCAGCCTCGCGCACCACTTTCGGCTCCAGGCTGAACTCGCCCGTGTTTAAATTCCAGTAGTTTGTTCCGGCATGGTCCGTCAGGATGCCCGTCGTCATATAGGTGGCGTTGATGTACAGAAGGCCGTTGTTCAGATAAATGCCCTGCGCCGCCCCATCATTCGTCAGGATATTAAATACTTCCGACTGCGAATAATTATAGAAGTCCTGGGCATAGTACAGGCAGGGATTATAGATCGAGATTGTCGCATTATTCTCTACGGTATAACTACTTTCTCCGCCAATCATTACCTGACTCGCAGAGCTTATCGCGCTAACCGTTTCTGTAAACACGTATTTCTGCCAGTCTGTCGTTAGGTCGAGCGACTTCTGGTTGTTTGTGCTGTTCAGGGTCACTATGATCGTCGTTGGCGCCGACGCCTTCAGCCAGACAGACATTGTGTAAAGGCCAATGCTCGTAATAGGATTGTTGCTTGTCGGATCGCACGCCACATAGCAATCAGTATAAGTTCCGTCGCCGATGTCGTCGCCGTTATCGACCGCGGTCAATCGAAACGCATTGTGCCCGCCCTCCGGATCCTCTATATTCGCCTCCAGTGTTCCGACATGTTCCCAGTGAGACGATGTCAAATCATACGGATTTAGGAGCAGGTTAGTCGAGTCTGCGATGATCCTCGAAGACAGGCTGAATTCTCCTGTGTCCAGATTCCAGTAATTCGTTCCTGTCTGATCCGTCAGAAGTCCGGTAATCATGCAGCCGGCGGAAAAGCCCTCAGCCGTGCCGAACGTGGTCCATTCCCAGTCAGTATCCGCTGCATTCCTGGTTGTGGAGATCTCGAACCCCTGAGTGCCAAGACACATGGCTCCGTAAGTCGGCGAATCTGGATCCAGATCTTCGAACAGGATCGCACGTACGTCCTGCGTCTCGGAAATGTTTTTCTGGTAGCGGAGCTGCGTCTTCGCTGCATCGAGGATACCCTTCACCTTGTCCGCCACAATGTTGTGACTTTCATCAGTAATGGTCGATACGGTCCGGACAGTAGAAGCCACCTGCTCCGCAAATGTCGCTTCATAATCGCCCAGCGTTACACCGATGACTCTGTCGAGGCAGCAGTCCCATGTGATCGACACGACGCGCGCCTCCGTCTCGATGCCCATCCGTGTATGGACAAGCTTCACGGTGTCGCCCAGTGACAGCGTTTCGATTTCTGCGTAAGGCGCATATTCTGCCGTGTCCGCCAGAACGAGCAGGTCAACTGCTACCGATACGGCAGGCTCATTGACTTTATCGTTGGTGAAAACATTGGCGGCAGCTGCCCGGAGAGCAGCGTCCAGATCTGCCTGCGTTGGGCAGATTGTGTCCGATTCTTCCGCGTACTCCACATCGGAGGCCAGCTTGATGTTTTCGAAAACATATTCTTTAGCGTGAACGGTTGCGAAGCTGCTGATATTTGGAGCATCCACGTACAGCGGCGCCACGGAAAGTCCTCGCCCGTTATATCCGACAGGATAGATCCGCGTCACAACATCGGACTCGTCAATACCATACTCGACGCCAGTGATGTTCTTCCCGTATCGAACAATTACTCCTCTGTTCGTACCGATCGTATCGTTAATGATAATCCGGAAATTATCATAAAGAATTTCGCCGCCCCATCTTTCGATGAAGGACGGCGATTCTGTTCCGTTTATACAGTCCATCAGATTGCGTCTGGTGAAATAAGCCGTAGCCACGGAAGTAATGTTCGAACTTCCGGAGTACTCCGTTCCGGTCATCAGGATGTCAAGCGCTTGCTGTCCTGTCTTCCCGGTGGGTCTGGCATCCATGATGAAGACATTGTTCGCGGAGTCGAAGAATATCGGATATGCGGTCGCAGTCACGGAACCGTCTGACTTTTCGACCTTGTAAATTCTGAACAGCTGTGCGTCTCCGACAAATGTCGGCACCGATAGGACGGCATCCTGCACTATTTCACGCCAGAAGCCCGTGATCGGGTGCTCCATTGACAGTGCCCAGGAGCCGTTAAGGTCGGCCTTCAGCTCGCATGTCGTCGGCGACAGTACGAAATCACCATTATTTGAAAAATTCGTATTGCTGGGCTTATAAAGCTGAATCATTACAGGGTCCTCCTGCGCGGCATGACGTAAATGCGACATCCGGTAGCACTTGCATTGGCCGTCTGCGTATTCGTGCCAGGCAAATACCACAGACTCTCATAGTTACCGACAGTATCCGCATTACAAACCGTTCCGTCATCCCGGTATGCGATCATAAATTCTGAATCCACGAAAGTGGTTCCCGTCACGTTAATCCTAAACGTTTCGCCGTTTGTCGTGATCGTATACAGTGCATCACCAACGAACTTATAAACAGGTTTACAAAGCTCATAGTCATTCGTAAGGGAAATGCTGGCGCGAGGATAGAAGCTCGCCCCGGAAACGAGATAGCGGTATCCCTGGCAAACGAATGTTGCTTCAAGCGTTCCGGTCAGTCTGGCAATGCGCTCCGACGTGTCGACCGTCACGTATTTGACGCGATAAAAGCCAAGCGTATCGTCGGAGAAGCTCAGCATTCGCTCTCCGGACATCGCCAGATCAACAACACTGTTCTCTGTGTTGATCACATAAATCCCATCCGTAGTCAGATAGGGCTTGTACGTGTGCTGCTGCAGGAGCCAGGCCTTCGTCTTGTAATACTTCTCGTGCAAGGCGGCCTCCGTAGCGCCCTTAAAAGCGACCGCTACGGTTATGGCTATGTCAGAGACAGCTCCGTCAAATGTAAACAGGCTGCCGTCTCTTCCCGGAACTTCATTCTCATTAAGCTTAAGCGCGGCCGCAGAAGGGCAGGGCTTATTGGTCACGATCAGGCCAAGACTCTCGCTGCTCGTGCCGTTGTAAGTAATGCTGTAAGCCATTATTCCATCCCCCTTGCAAGCGACCAGTTCTTGCGCTCGCGAGACATTCCCTTGTTTGCCTTATCGACTATATAGGCGTCGAACTTTTCGTTTCCGACATAAACATTGACTGCGGCGCCCTCTTCGATGGCCTGCAGGATGGCATCAAGCCTTCTTGCTACGCCACTGCTGCCGACAGCGTCCGTTATGTCGCTCATAAGCTGCGCCCGTCCATACAGAACTTCGTCTCCTGCCTCGCCGGCGCCAAAGAGCGTTGCGTGCCGGAACATGTACGGCTGCGACATTGCCTTTCCGTGATAACTGGCATTTCCCCACTGGTCGACATGCCACGATGGACCGCTCCCGCTTCCGAGGTCTGTGGTGACTGTTGGCGAGTGCATGGTGAGGTTGGCTTCTTCTTTCTTTTTATTGACGCTCGACAGCCATTCGATCGCGTTCCTGGCCCAGTTTATTACCCTGATGATCGCAGTAGTAATGTTGTTCCACGCCGTCTTTAGCCCACTAAGAATGTTACCTACGAGTGTGCCGCTAATCCATGTGCCGAAGTTACTAAAGGCATCCCAGAGATTATTTACCCACGTGCCGACGGTTCCAAGTGCGCCCCAGCTGCCACCGACCTGTTCGGACAGGAAGTTCTTCAGCGTGGTCCACGGCGTAAGGAACAGCCCGCCAATCCACGTGCCGAAAGTATTCAGGTTTTCCCACAGCGAACTGAACCACGACCACAGTTTGTTTATCGCTCCCTCTTCTCCACCAAGGGTGTCCGTAAAGAACGTCTTAACGCTGTTGAATGCTCCGAGGAATGTTTCGCCGACAAACGTGCCGAAGTCGGACATGTCTGTCCAAAGATCATCAAACCATGTCCACAGTGTATTTATGGCTCCATCCTCGCCGCCCAGTGTGTCGGTGAAGAAGTCGCTCAGATTGGAAAATGCCGTCTGGAATGTGTCGGAAATCCATGTTTTCACTGGTTCCAGTTTTTCCTTCAGCCAGTCGAACTTACTCCTGAGCTGTGTTATCTTCGTCCGGAGCGTCTTTCCGAGATAGCTCCCGAGGTTTGAAAAGGAATTCTTAAACCCGCCCTTAATCCAGTTGCCAATTGGCTTCAGACGCGTCTTCAAATTACTGAAATGCTCGCGCAGCTTCGTGATGGCTGGCATTACAACATTAGTAATAACGTTCTTAATCGCAGTAAACACTGGCTTTAGCGTGTTATCCCAGAGATTCTTAATTCCGGTAAAGGCCGTAGAAACGAATCCCTTAATCAGTGGCCAGTACTTCTTAAATGCTGGATACAGCGTCTTCGTGATAAAATTCTTTATCGCCGTGAAGACTGGCTTCAGGACTGTGAGCCAGATGGTCTGGATGACCTCGAAGACTTTCTTTATTGCATCCCGAATGTACGGCCAATACTCCTGCATGGTTGGCCACAGTGTGTCAACGACAAAATCTTTCACGGCAGTAAATGCCGGCTCAAGAACATCCGTCCAGGCGGTCTCGATCGCATCAAAAACAGTTGTGACGGCCTCCTGGATATACGGCCAGTATTCCTGTATGGCTGGCCACAGCGTGTCAACGACAAAATCTTTTATCGCCGTAAACGCTGGCAGCAGAACGTTCGTCCACACGGTCTTTATCGCCCGGAACACTTTCACGACCGCATTCCGGATGTACGGCCAATATTCCTTCATTTTTGGCCAGAGAGTATCAACAATGAAATCCTTTATCGCCGTAAACGCCGGCAACAGAACATCGGTCCATGCCGTGCTAATCGCGTCAAACGCATTGCTGATCGCGTCCTTGATGTACGGCCAGTACTCTTGAATCTTTGGCCAGAGAGTATTGACGATGAAGTCCTTGATTCCGACAAACGCTGGCTTAAGGACCGTAATCCACGCTGTCTTGATTGCCGTGAACACGTTCTTGACGGCATCTCTGATGTTTGGCCAATATTTCTTGATCGCTGGCCACAGCGTATTGACCACAAAATTCTTGACGGCAGTGAACGCTGGCTTCAGGACATTCTCCCACGCCCACTTGATGCCTTCCATCGCTTTTGTGATCGCTGGCTTTATCCAGTCCTGCCAGACCTTTTTTATGATTGGCCACAGGGTGTCACGGCACCAAGTTGCGAATTTTCCGAGGGCTGGGAACACGTAGTTCTGGAGGACATGCACAACGGCCTGCATGACGGTTCTGAGTGCAGAGAATACCTTGTGCACTACCGTCTTGATTTCTGGCATGTGGTCAAGGACCCAGTCAAGTCCAGCCTGCATGACCGGCATAAGCTCCGCGCCCAGAGTGTTTTTGATGGCGTTGAAGCTGTCGGTCACGTCTTGCATCGTGTCGGTGTACGTAACGCCCGCCTTGATCGCATCGTCAGACATGACTATGCCCAATTCGTTGGCGGCGGTCCGCATATCGTTAATGGAATCCGTGCCGCCGTTGATCATCGGGGCAAGCTCTACGCCGGCCCGTCCGAAAAGCGTGGATGCGATCGTGGCGCGCTGGGTCTCGTCGCCCACTCCGGCCAAAGCGTTCAGCGTGTCCCACATGACATCTTCCTGATTTCGGAAGGTGCCATCGTTATTCGTCACCGACACGCCCAGGGCTTTAAACATCTCTGCCTGTTCTGACCCGGCATCCGTCGCGCCGTCCATTGCTGTACGGAGCGATTTCATGCCCTGTTTCATCACATCAGCAGTAGTGCCGCAGTGTCTTGCGACATAATCCAGTTCCTGATAACCCTTCGCCGAAATGCCGATCTTCTGCGACATCTTGTCCACGGTATCGGCATAATTTGCCGTGCTCTGTGTGGTCGCCGCAAAGGCAGCTCCGACAGCTGCGACGGCTCCGACACCCACGGCCCCGACCTTCAGCGCCTTAGACATCGCGCTTCCGGCGTTTTTACCTGCCTTCGCGCCGGCTTCGGTTCCGGCGTCACCCATGGTGTTGGTCAGGTTCGATTTTATACCTTCAGTCGTCGGCACGATCTGAACGTATGCTTGCGCGAGTGTTGCCATCTATTTATAGCCTCCCCAGAATCCTGTTTCTTGCCGCCTCAAATTCTTCCCCGGAGGCGAAATGTGCGTAATCAGCCTTTCCATCTGCCTTGCCAGGATTAAGCAAGGCGTCCACCATCATCTTCGGACGATTCCTGTTCTTCTTCGCGTCTTCCGTCTTTGTCCAGGCTATGAAGGATAGTCTGTCAACGATTGACGCCAGTAAGAGAGTGTCCATGCTGTAGGAATCACCGCGCATCTTCATCATGATGCGGCTGTTTTCCCTTAACCCACAAGCAAGCACCGCCAGCTTTCGCGCTGGCAGTGCCGTCATTTCAAATAATCCGTATGTTTCAGCCAGATCGCACGCCAAAGCATCGCGATCCACTCTAAGCATGTGGGCAAGGGTTAAGAGTTTTTTGATGCATCAATCGCGGCAAAGATCTCCTGCATCGCGTTCGTCATTGCGGTGACCGTGACTATTCCGGCTTCATTCCGCACGTGCTCGCGCAGTGCAAGCTCCTGGTCTTTGCCGAGGATCTTCACGAGGATCTTCGGAAGCCTGGCATTGTCTTCTGACGCCAGGTCCTCCAGAAGCTCGTAGTCATCCGTTACACTGTCATTGATGTCAAAGCTAAATCCCGAAGCTGTTTTTCCCTTCATTGTGGCTCCTTTCCACATGCTTAGCTAGTCAATCAGGCTCTCTTAATATACTCGTAATGATAATTTCCGCTTGCATCGGACATGCACTTCAGAGTTACGCCATATCCGACCGCCTCATTATCAGTGTACGAAATCTCTGCGATGGTGGTCACGCAGGCATCCGGAATGACGATCCTCTTCAGGCAGCCGTCACGCATTACCATATCAAAGACCCAGATGTACTCTTCCACTTCCGCAACGCCAGCGCTCACGGCAATCCCTGTCGCGAGTGTTCCCGTAACGTTGTCCGCGCCGTAAACGGTCTTCAGGACTTCTACGTTCAGGCTCTCAATCAGAGTAAACTGGAAGGTGTCGTCCGTGCTCTCCATGTACTGGAGAACTGTGTCACCGCCCCAGGCTTTAATTGATCCGTCGCTGATGTCACGGTTGTTTGTCATGCCGTCATCAGAGCAATAGCCGAGGCTAACAAACTCCGTTGCAAGCGCGGTCTCTGCATCGGTCGGCAGAGTCGTTCCGATCGGAGCGCGGTACACGGCTCCGGACACGGCAGGCTTGCCGGTCGAAACATTTGTAGCAACATTAGCCATAGATTTGCATCTCCTTTAAAAGTATACGACCTCAAAGACTGCCTGATAGCGGGGCTGCCGTCTGGTCGTGTCCGTATAGTTGGTTTCAGAGTTAAGCCGGACGCCGGATACGTTGGCGGAGCTGCCAGGCATTTCCAGCAGAGCGTTAACGACGCTCTCGCTCAGCGCCGCGGCCTTCGCCATCGTCGTGTCGTAAGAATGCACCGTGATGAAAGCCCTTCTTACTCTGTTCGTAATGCTTCCGCCGCTTTTGGAGACGATCACGAACTTCTCCGGAAGATCCTTCGGGACCTCTCCGTATACGCCCACGCCTTCCAGCTCCTGCGAGAGATATTGAATGATTCTTGCTTCGATCACCATTTATGTGCACCTTCCTAACAGCGTATCGCGAAGCGCTTCCGCATCCGCTTCCTCTACATTTTCCCCGCCTATTGAAACATTGGCTCGTGTTAATCCGACATAAGAGCCGACTTCCATGCCTCCCGGGACCTCCACGGCAATTTTTTCCGCTTCATCCTTCAGAATCTGGATTACATCGTCCGACTTCAGGAACTCTTTGATTCCGTCACTGTCCAGGACGATTTCGACCTTCTTACTCATACCGGCACACCATCACCTTTTTGTTCCATCTAAGCGGAATCATTGCTTCAATGCCTTCTGTCGGCAGGCCGAATGTCAGCCATGTCTCGCCGAAGAAGCGCACCTTTGTGTTCTCCCAGTTATGCGCATCGCCTTTCGGTATTCCGAGGGTATATACAGCCTTCCGTCCGTAAAGCTCGTTATTATTGACGATCTCGTCAGACGAAGCCGGAGCGACCAGGACATCAGCGACATCAATCCACTGTTCGGATTCTATGGGACGGTTGAACTCGTCCGTTCCGCCCTCGGTTATCTCACATAACTGGATCGTAATGCCGTTAATCATCTTCGCTCCCCTCGCTTCCATCAAGCATGATCACGCCGTACCTCTGGCGGCGCAGGCCTAACCGGGCAAGCTCGCTCCGCTTAATGAAGAGCCCGCCGCCCGGATTGGCATACGTGCCGCTTACAGAGTAGCCAAGCGCTGACTGGGAAAACTGGCTCACCGGATCCTGAATTCCGGTAGTAGACGACATGAGCGTCCGCGCCACTACATCGACGGTTACCGACTTTGCCACACTTGTAAGGAACGCACTGGACTCCACCAGCGCATCAAGATCTTTTCCGACCTTTTCCGCTTCGTACCTCAAGCTGTCACAAATGACCGGAATCAGCGCAGTGGCTCGTTCGGTTTCGTCTTCAGACAGTGGGCGCCACAGGCTTTCCACATCGTCGATAGTAGCGTAGTTGCTCATTTTTTCACCACCTTTTTAAGCCTCTTCATGACCGGCTTCTTCGGCTCGCTCGGCGTCTTTGCTTCCGGGATTCTTTCCGGATCCTCTTTCGGATCCGGCGCAGCTGCCAGTTTGTGGCCTGCTGCCAGATATTCCTCGACGCGAGCGTCCGGCACCATCATCGGCGTGCCGGTCAAGGCATTAACCATTTTGACAGACATTAGCCGTTGGTCAGCAGGTTGAAGCAAGACATGTCGGCCCGGAATCCGACTTCGATTTCTGCACGAACCGCGAACATGTTACGCTGCCACAGGTTGATTGTGGTGTTTCCAGAGGTCAGGGTTGCCTGGTCAGACACAGAGATCTGCACATCGTTTACAGTGCCATACATTGCCTGAGACCAGTCGCCGGCGATACCAACTACGTGGTTGGTTGCGTCGTAAACGCCCTTTGCCGTATAGGTCGGAGCGCCGAGGATCTGCGGAATAGCTCCTTCAGCTACGCTGTTGATGAAGATCGGTCTCTTCACATCGTCAACTGCTGCGAGCAGGATGCCGCGACCTGCGGGTGAAATCGCGAAGCCTGTCAGCATACCGCCATGAGCCGCGATGTCGGTATCGGCGGCGACCAGAGCTGCATAAGTTGTCGTGTTGGCAGCGTTGATCTGCTGGCAGGTAGTTCCGGACACAGTGAACTGGTCAAAATTCGTGCCAGGGCTCTGCACTGCGCCAATTACGGTCTGATCGAACTGGAAGCCAAGCGCCCCGGGCAGCCTCTTAACGAGTTCTGCATAAAGTCCACTCGCATCACGAAGGAATTCGTTGGAGAACGGCACGATTACGGCGAGCTTGTAAGCGCTCATCAGCTTTGTGGTGATTCCGGGATTGGCTACCGGCTTATTTTCAGATTCGGCGACCCATTCAGCCACCGGATCGGAAGTGATTACCGGAATGGTTGCGCCAACGCCAGGCAGGTCAATTTTTCTTGCCAGCTGCATGATTGCGCTGGACTCCTGAAGTTTCTGGATAATTTCTGCAGATAATGCAGGCGGAAGACTTCCGGCTGCAAAAGATCCTCTGTTTGTATTAACGGGCATGTTAGTTCCTCCATTTAACGCCCAAGGCGTTCATTGATCCATGCACTGAACTGATCGCCATTACTGGCCCCGGCAGACTTGCTTTCCGCAGACGCAAGCGGCACATTGACGGACTCCATCAGCTTCTTCAGATTCAAAGCGTCAGCTTTGATCTCTTCTTCTGTTCCGCCAGCAAGTCGCTCGCTCATGCCGTAAGGCAGGCCAACCTCGTGAGCTATCCGGCTTTTAACCGCTGCCGTAGCGTAGGAATCAATGGTTTTCTGCTGTTCCGCGATTTTCTTCGCGTCCTCGGCATGTGCATTTACGCTTTCTGTCAGCTCGTTTATCTTCGTCTCATATTCCGCCAGCCGGCTCTTCAGGTCGTCGTAATCGGAATACTTTTCGGCTGCAGCTTCCTTCGCCCTTTTGACGCGTTCACCAATGACTCGGTTCAGCTCTTCCTGTGTCGTGATCGGTTCAAAGTCTTTGTTTTCTTCTGACATTGTTACAATTCCTCCACCTACTTAACCGCGTAGTAGCGTAAATATTTATCAAGCTCAGCGCTCAATAATTGATTTTCTGCGTCCTTTTTGCCTTGCTCTCATTGCAGAGCCAGTATGCGATGATGATCGAATCAAGCACTGCGATCTCTATGCCGTCTCTCTGAGCCTTATACCCAAAGCCTCCATTGCTTCCGATGCCGCGCCGCTCGCAATTTGAAATGACGGTTCTGACCCCGTCCTGCTCCGCGTGCGAAATGCTTCCGTCAGCAATTCCCTGGGTAAACCCTGCGTTCGCAAGAATGAATTGCGATGCATTGATCTTCTGGGCCTTAGGCTTGATCTTGAAGTCGTTCAGATCGTTAATAAGCAGGTCTGCCGGAGCTCCGTCAATGATGATTCCTCCAGGATCGCACCGTCGCAGGAAGTCAATAATCCATGCGGAGCCGTCCCGGATCTGACGGTAGCCCAGGCTTTCGACGAAGATCTTCTTCGCCGCAGTCCTCACGGCAATAGATACGGCTACGTTCGCGGCGTCTTTGCCGTATTTAATTCCGACGTAAATCTTTCCGGACAGCTTCGGTTTTGGGTCGGTCAATGCATCCCATTCCGCCGGATTAATAGCCGACTGCAAGTTATACGTATACCAGTACCCGAGACGCTGGATCATGAAATCCATGTCATCGCCCCGGATCTCCGCCCGAATCTTTCGTTCGTCCAGGTGATACCCCAAAGACGGATTACATTCATACCAGGCGTCAATGTCTGTCCGGTAATCGTCGGGCTTGTAGTCGATTGACCATTCCGCCCAGCCGGTGGCATAAGCGCTTCCGTCAAAAGCCGACGCCCGCATGGCTTCGAAAACGTGCCCGGCGCTGATCGCTGTTGGCGGAGTCCCGCAGAAAAGCGTCTGCGGGTTCGCACTATCGGTCACTGTATAGATCAATGCCGATTCCTGCGCTTCCGTGTACTCCTGCGCCTCGTCGATAACGAGCAGATCAAAGCCTTCGCCCAGTCCGCCGTTTGCGGTCCTTGTTCGAAAGACTATCTTTCCGCCATTATCGCCAAGCACCTCGATGGCCTCCAGGCCGTAAGCCTTCGCCGAGTGAAATGCCTTCTCCGGAAGCTCCTGCGTCGTAAATCGCTTATCAATTTCGGTATATCCGGCATCGACAAGAAATTTCGCCAGACGTCTAAATGCGCTGGATGCCGTCGTTTGTCTGTGCGCCGTGTGGCACATCTGCTCGCCGTGCGTCAGGCCGTACAGCTCACGCATCGCTATGACTTCGTTCTTCCCGTTCCGCCGAGGCACTTCAAAGCCGAATTTTTGGTGAACCCAAAGGCCGTCTGGATCCATTCCCATAATGTCGGCAATAAGAAGCTGTTCCCATGGATAGCACTCGCGCCCTGTGGACTGATAGAGATCTATCGCTTCAAGGCCCGCCGTATCTTCGTAAGGCAATACCACGCTGGCAGTAGGTTCCTGTCTGCCCTTCCGGGCTTCACCATGAACCATTCCTGCCTCCATGAATCATCTAAAATTCCAGCTAGTTCCGTTTCCGGTCCCTCGTTCGACCGTTTTGTTGGTGATGTAATAAATTACGCAATGGCAGCCGTCGTGTCGCTCGAACACGCCTGCGTCATATGCCTCTTGATAGGGCATTCCGTCAGTAGCACGCTCCTTACACCACTCGCATTCCCAGTATTCTTTGTCGTGATGCGCTTCCTGATCGGTCTCCTCGGGATGGAATTCCCGGACGACCAACGTCTCAAAGCCAAGGTTTTCCATGACCTCTGCGTTTGCCCTCATGACCTCGTCAACGTGTGACATTGACAGCGCCTCATATTGGGCGATCAGTTTCTGAGCAATAGCGGAAATGCTGTCGCTCTGCATAATCTCCGAAGCAATTCCGCTTATCCGGTCATAATTGAGCATAGGCACTGCGGGCTTGATCCCAATCCCCAAAGCACTGTTGTTGTGCGTCAGGAACTGCTCCGCCACATCAGCAACAAAGTTGTGGTTTGTCTCGAACCCTCCGACAAGAAGGCTCGTAAGATCCTCCCCGAAGGCGCTGTCATTCAACATCTCGATCAAGGCTTCCGTCGTGATCCTGCCAAGCGTCTTTCCGGAGAGAGCCGAAAGTTCCAACAGATCCTCGGCGATGGCAGTTCCGTCGCGGATCCGCTTGTATAGCATGTCTGTCTTTTTAATCTGCCGGAGGGATGCATTAAATTTTTTCTGCACCACATCGGCAATCATGGTCTGATCCATGTCGCTATACCCCTTTCTGTTTGCTTACCATCCAGTAATATCGTGAAGCTTATCCTCGGTAAAATAGTCAGGATAAGCCTGGGAAATCTTCATCATGGCGTCGCCGATCGCGCCGAGCTGACCGGCGTCAACTTCAAAGATCGGCTCCCACCTGCACTTGGTTTTATAGATCTGGTTCCGGAGATACGGCTGCTTATCCCTGACACATGCGGCAAGATATCCGGTATTTAAGAGCCCAATACCAAAAGTGCGCTGCGCTTTCCGCGCTGCGAGACGCAAATTCTCGTGCTGCGCCCGAATGGCGTCAGAACTCGACGGATTGTTTGTGCTGAAGCCGAGATCATCCAATGTAAGTCCGGTTTCGCCGGCAAAAACAGAAGCTATCGTCCGGAGCTGTTCCGTATACGGGCTCATCGTGGCCTGCTGGAACTGCCCGACAGTCGGTCTGTCGCCTTCGTCGTCCTTTCTGAAGTCGAGCATCGCCGACATGGTGGCCTTCCACGTATCCATTGATTCAGCATCATTCGAAAGCCCGAGAACGTACCTCTGAGGGAATGCATAGAACGCAGCCGAAACTTCCATATCTTTCAGCGTCCTGCGGGCCATCTCCATCTGAGCGATGCAGCTCCTCGTGATCCTGCTCCGCCCAAAAGGTCGCTGCGCATCCGGTCGGTTTATGATCGGGACAAGCAGCGGATACAGCGCAGGATTTTCTACGACCTGCGTAATGCGTCCGTTCTGATAGTAGATCGTTTCGTTGGGCGTAAAGTACGCTTCCAGCGTCGGGATCCCATTGACATCCGTGTCGAGGATCGCATAGCCTTCCTTCAGCATCCAACTGATGTCGTCAATAATGCCGGTTGCTTTGGATCCATCAATGACCTGCATCCTCGGATATCCGGCAGGATCCTTCGAGATATAGATAAAGCTGCATGAGCTGATCAGGGCGGACAAAATCGCTGACTGCGTCAAGATGTCTTTGTTGTTCATGTTGAAAAGATCGTTCATGTTGAAGACATCATTGGCGAATTCATTAAAAACAAGTCTGTCAGCGACGCAATCGACAGCCTTTGCGCACCAGCCAAGCACCTCATTCATATAGCGGAAGTGCGGGGGTATGTGGTCCGTGTCAATGTCCACCATGGCGGCCTTCATGTCGTAATAACGGTATCTTGTCAGCACTCTGGCATGCTTGCTGGACAGCTTAGACTTCAAATAATCAATACCCATTAAATTAGGCATAACTTCATCCTCGATATGTGTATAAAAAGTCCCA
>Ga0326511_10000599_pt1 | contig 31718 bp, 53 predicted proteins | sample 0_2496_0518_D_FD_203701 | JGI IMG/M metagenome (GOLD analysis project Ga0326511, IMG submission 203701) | Bovine rumen microbial communities from UC Davis, California, United States - 0_2496_0518 | ecosystem: Host-associated > Mammals > Digestive system > Stomach > Rumen | place: USA...
GGCTGCTGACGTTCAGCCGCTCCGTGCTCACGTCTCAGAGGTGCAGGGCGTGCCGGCTGCTGACGTTCAGCCGCTCCCACGCTCCACGGCAGGCAGGGCAGGCAGTCCGGCTGCTGACGTTCAGCCGCTCCGTGCTCACGTCTCAGAGGTGCAGGGCGTGCCGGCTGCTGACGTTCAGCCGCTCCCACGCTCCACGGCAGGCAGGGCAGGCAGTCCGGCTGCTGACGTTCAGCCGTGCAGTGCTGTATATATGCAAAATCAGTGTATAAAATTTTTTTCAAAAAAGTTTTAATTTTTTTACAGAATTAAAAATCTTGTTTTTGGCTTGTTTAAGCCATTTTTGCGGTTTGTGCAAATTGCATAATTTAAGTTTTATTTTCATAAAGTTAAAATAAATAGTAAAAAACATTTGTATTTATTTTAATTGATTTACTGCACTTTATTCATTTTTTAGCGTGATTATACACTAATATTCATCAAATATTCATTTTTTCGCGGCATTTGTGCAAACTATATAAAAATACCTCTTTGACATTCGGTGTACCGTATGGTAAGATATAGCCACAACAGAAAAACAACCGCACAAATTGAGTGAGTACACGAAATTAGCCGGAGGTCTTGGGAGCTTTGAAACACAAGTAAAAAGCCCAGCAGATGGAAACTCACAAGTATATTTTTATAGGTTGTTCAAGTTTATTGCACTTTGACAAATCAATATTTCTTGATACTACCACATTGTACCAGCGCGTAAGGGTTACGCGCCGATGGAGGCAAGTCAAGGGGTATTGCATAAGTTACTCCGCCTTGAGTCTACGGCTAAATGGTTACACCTTAGTTTTAACGTAAACGCGAAATATTAAAGCGTCGCCGCCTCTGTCGAATATCGGCGGGAATTGCAAAACCCCATTATTCCCGCGCTGATTCAGACAAGCCCTTCAAAATGTAAACCGTGTAAAATAACTGTTTAGTTAGTAACAATAATAGGATGTACACAAGGGTAACGAATCCTTTTTCTTTATTCTTTTCAAGCTGGGACGGGCTTTCCGTCCTGGTAATGCAGCCGCCGGCGGTGACAAGCCCGCAAAAATGCAGAGTCAAAAAACTTGAAAAGGATGTTGAAATATGAAAAAGTACACTTTTACAATAGGATTGTTTGACGCTACAACTGAAAAGCAGGAAATCAATACAAGCGATGCCCGCGATATTATCGCATTGACGCTTATTGATACTTTTAATATCTTTGCTTTTACCTGCTGGGACTGTTCCGACGTTTATCGTATGGAATCCACCGGGCGCATCGTCCGCGAGCCGTCCATCCGTGTAGAAATTGCAGCCGATGCCGAAATTCCGGCGGCTGAGATTATCGCAGAATTGAAAAGCAAGTTGAATCAAGAAACCATTATGTTAGAGGTTGCAGATGCTAATATATCCTTCATTTAATGCCGGGCGCGAGTCCGGTACTCCTGCAAATTGGCAAGCCTTGACGCGGCGTGGGAGCTTTTCACTAATTGCCAAAAAATAAAGAATAAAGGGGATTTTAATAATGAAAAAAGCTATAACGAATTTCTACAACGTCAAAAAGAACGGGCATCACGTCCGCGAAAAAGCTGCATTGTGCAACGGCGGATTTACTGTAAATCCCGCAAATTTTCACCACCTGTTTACATACGTGATGAAGGCTTTATGCGAACATTGCGAGTTTTACCAAACTGATATTTTGGCTGATGTTGATATTATCCGCAAAATGATTGCGAATCCTGCGGATATTGACGGCATCGAGACTAAATTTATCGGAATCCGTAAAAACGGCGTAGACGGTAATGCCTATATGGAAATTAAACTAAACGACCCGGCAACATACGGCGCGAATCCCTATGATGCAGTATTTATGTTTGAAATCAACGGAAACGGCGATGGTTTTACGGGCGCAAATTTGACTATGTACGAAATGGAAAAAAGCCGCTGATGAGTCTTTGAAAATTAAGACGAAACGCCCGCGCAGGGCGTCCGGCTTATGCCTAAAATCTTAAAGAAAAAGGAGTTGTCTACTATGACAAAAACAACAATTTTACGCGTATTCGTAACGAATCTCGGAAAATATAACGAAGGTGAACTCTGCGGTGAATGGCTCGACCTGCCCGCGACTGATGACGAAATCGAGGAATTGATGGAGCGCATCGGAATTGACGGCGAGGAATACGAGGAATTTTTCATCACAGATTGCGAGTCTGACTACGGCATCAAGTGCGGAGAATATGACAACCTGGACGACCTTAACGAGCTTGCGGAAAATCTGAGCGAGCTGGAAGATTATCAACTTGACATTATCGAGGTATTGATGACCGAAGGCGGCTATGACGTAGAACGCGCACTTGAAAAAGTGGATGATGTATATGTTTTCTTCGATTGCTATGATATGGGACAAGTAGCCGAACAGTATTGCGACGAGTGCGGAATCCTTGCGGAAATCCCGGAACATCTGCGCTATTACTTCGACTTTGACGCATATGGGCGCGATATGGAACTTGAAGGCGAGTTTTACTATCACGACGGCAATTATTATCAGGTGATTTGATACGGAAAAAATGCAGAGTAGCGGCGGGGAAACCTGCCGTTAATGCAGCCGACGGCGGTTACAAGCCCGCGAAAATGCAGAGTAAATCTAAAAGAATAAAGGAGAATGAACGATGCTGCAAATCGTATTAGGTACAAGAAAATATGAGGGCGAGGTGTACACGTTTGTCTTGGAAATTCCCGCGTATGACGGCGAAAAGGGATGCCTCGGGATTGAAGAATCCCCGAAAATTATGTGTATCACACCGGAAAATTGGGCGGGATATACAGATGTATTTCTGTATGATAACGTGTATAAGTGCGGGCATTTCCTGCATCGCTATCATCCCGCGTGGATAAAGCGGAAAATCGCGGAAACCTGCGAACGCCTTTATAATCGCAATGTTGAAAAATTCGTTTTTCCCGGCTGTATGAATCAGTTTGGGTTTTATGACGAGAACATCATCCGCAATCTGGGTTACACTAAAATCGACTGGAATCGTTTTGAAAAAGTCGTGTAAAGGCTAATAACCTTTACATATGACTCGCGGAAAATGCGGGTTATATGTAAGTGTTATTATAACACGGAAAATTTGAAAAGAAAAGGGGAAAATCTATGAAAACAAGGACTTGCAATATCCATACATTCGCGGAAAAATTCAAAGAAGAATATAACTTTTGTTACGACTGCGGCGACCGCGTTTCCGGCTTTTCCGAAGCCGTGGACGAGTTTGACGCGCGAATCGTAAACCGTAACTTTGCGGATTTTGTCGGAGAATTTGCGAACTATCGCGGCGACCTGATAACCTCCGACCGCGAGGCGGCGGCGTTTATATTCGCTATGGAATCGCTGGGACTTCTTGACTAATGGAAAATTACGCGGAAATCTGACAAGGTTTTACCGCATTATACGTTGAACGGCTGCCCATCCTTGCGGTGGGTAGAATTGAGCGTATAAACTCAAATATAAAGAAAAGGTGATACAATGGAAATTTTGCTAAAAGTTTTGACGTTTGTTTTCGGCGCGGTCTGTATGTTCGCGGCTGCCGGAATCTGCACCAAAATCATTGACCGATATTTCCCTGCGTTCCTGCGCTGGCTGTTATGCGAGAGGTGATAAAATGCGGAAAATCTGGCTTGTTGTTATCATCCTGATTGTGGTTATTATCGCATTTGTCGGCGGTTATCACATCGGAAAGAATCAAGTTATCTACACGCAGGAAATCTACGTGGAAGGCGGCGAGTATATCGCGGTTATCGACGGAAACGCGCATAGCTATTCTTGATTATCTGTTGAACGACTGCACATCCGGCGAGGTGTGCAGGATTGAGCAGATAATTCTGTATCAAAATGAAAAGGAGTAAAGGAAAATGACAGCTTTTGAAAATCTATCAATGAGAATTGAAAAGCGTTTTGCGGCGGATTTTGAGAAGAAAATCACAAGTTTTGCCCGCAAGTGCGCGAAATTCGGAATTGACTTTGAATGGAAAAAAGTGGAAGAATCGACCGATTATATATTCATAGGCGATAGGCGACTTGATGGAACGCCGGAGGTGCGCATTATCCGCGCGACTGAAACGGAAACTTTACAGCAAATCCGCAATAGCATATACAATAATCAACTCTACCCGCTGCCCGTTGTAGTTTATGAAATGACCGATACAACGGCAAAGGTGAACGGAGAATATGCGATTGCCGCGAAACTGGACAGGCTCAACGGCGGAAATCTTGTTGAAACCTTTGTAAACCCGGAAACTCACGAACGTTTTGAAATTCCTGAAAAATATCGTCATTCTGACGGATTTTGTGAGCATTGCCGGACTAAACGGGAACGCTCCAAACTGTATATTATTCAGAATCGGAAAAGCGGCGAGTTTTTCCAAGTGGGCGCGTCCTGTATGAAGTTTTATAATTGGGGAATCTCAGCGGAAAATATCGGCAGGTATTACGAATGGCTGACGGAAATCTGCAAATGCGGATTACACGACGACCCGAGCGACGCGGAAATCAGAGAATACTGCGCAATGTTATCCCGTCAAAACTATTACAATGTGCGCGACGTTATCAAATTTGCGATTATGGTTATAGCAGAAAAAGGCTATTGCCGAGCAGATGGAGATACACCGACAAAGGAAATAGTTGATGAGGCTTGCAACTGTTATTATAACGAAAAACACGAGACAGTGCAAGAGCGACTTAAACGCCGATACGGTGGAAAATTTGACCACGTGGTGAACGAATCCGATGTTGACAAGGTAATTGCTCACTTTATGGAAAAACGCGATACAAGCGATTTTACGGCAAATGTGCAGTTACTTCTCAGCTGCGGAAACGTTGACCGGAAACACGTCGGATTTATCGCTTGTTTACCGCAAGTAATGACCCGCGATTTAGAACGCGCCGAAGCTGCAAAGGCAAAGGAAAAATTTGAACACTTTGGAGAAGTTAAAAAGCGTTACACCCTGCCGGTTGATGATTGCCGCGTGGTTGCTACTTATCCCGGCTATGGATATTATGACGTAGTAACGATTTTTAGAATCAAATGCGGAAAAAATATCCTAATTTGGAAAACGCAAAAGGACATCGAGCCGGAGGACTTTATCGGAAAATCCCTGACCTTTACCGTCAAAGAACATTCAGAATTTAACGGAGAAAAGCAAACGGAAATCACAAGAGCGAAAATATGTTGAATCCCAGCACATCGGAAGGTGTGCTGCATTGAGCATATTTGCTATGCTTAGAATTTTAGAAAAAGGGTGGTTGTATGACTAACACAATTATTATACGCAATAATGACTGGAATGTCCATATCAATCTTGACGGAATCGACGATGAAACTCTCGGCGGAATTATCCGCGAAATCGTGACGGAGGATTTCTATTGGGACAACTTCTGCAAATGTGATGACTTGTGGTTTGATGACGGAAGAATCTCGCTGACCTGCATTTTCGTTCACAAACCTTCAAAACATATCAAATTTCAGATATTGCCCGCGATGGAAAAATTCTGTCTCTATCTCACGAACGGAAAAGGCGCGGAGTTCATTCAGGGCTTTGAAACGGCTGATATGTTGGATAGAATGGATTTGCGCAGAATCGTTCTGAAAATGATTGAAGCGGTGGAAAATCCGAATCCCGGCACTGACATTTGGGAGGAAGTAAAAAAGAATCTGTTAAACTGAATATTTGCAACAGCGGCAGAGCGGAAAATCTGCCGCTGTAACAAGTATTCAATACTTGAAAAAGGGAAAGAATAATGTTATAATCAAGAAAATAAGGAGGATTATTATGACTTACAAAGAACTTTACAACACTGCTTTTGTGGAGAATGAGCGCAATGAGAATGACACCAAATTGGAACATCTCGCCCGCATAATCTATGAAAACAACTACGACGGAATCACCGACCCAAAGGAAGCTGTTATCCGCGCAATGGAAATCTTTTCCGAGCTGGGACACGACATTGACCCGACGGAAACCGAGTTTGAAAACGCCGTTTACAATGTGGAAAATCCCTATCCAGCACGAAGAAAGCGCGGACTATTCAAGGCAATGAAGAACGGAGATTTGTTTGACTACATTGCCCGCGAATATATGTCATTTACAAAGCCGGAACTTGGCGACATCATCAAAGAACTTGACTATGCGTTTGAACAGGTCTGCCTCAAGGATGAGTACGCGGAAGCAATGGAAAACGCGACCGAGGAACTGCGCGAGCGTTGGGAATGTTGAGTATTTGCAACAGCGGCGGAAAATCTAACCCGCCGTTGTAACAAGTATTCAATACTTGTAGAGAAGGAGGATTTTATGGCGACTAAAAAATATACCGCAGAAGAAGCCCGCGAACGGAAGAACGCGCGGCAACGTGAATATGCAAAAAGAACACATTATCGCGCGACCACAAAATCGGAAAAGGAAACTACCCGCCGTTATGTGGTTAAAGCTGCGTACAACACGGACGCGGATATTATTGAATGGCTTGAATCCATTGACAATAAGATGGGCTATATCAAACAGCTCATCCGCGACGATATTCAGCGGAATAGCTAAACTGAGTGCCGGATTTTCGGCACTTTGCATAAACTAAAATAAATCTCACAAAACTTATTGACTTATTAGAAAATTAGTGATATTATAATCACGGGCGGAAATTCCGCTCAAAATAATATAAACTAAAATAAATCACACAAAACATTAAAGGAGGAACAAAATGTTTATGGAAAGAATAGGACTAATCATTTGCGCCGCGCTTTGCGTTGGTTATCTTGCATTAAATCTTGTAACGGCAACCAAATTGTCGGCAAAAGAAATGCGCAGGAGATACATTACAGGGCAATGCGTGGTAGGAAGAATCGCCGCCGGAATCTTCTATGCACCGGCTTGGTTATTCAAGGGTATCAAGTTTATTATCCTGTATTTTATTGCAGTACATAAAACAATGAACGGAAAAATCGGCAAAATCGCCGAGTCCGTTTAGTCGTTCGGGCGACGTTAAACAGACCATTAAGCCCGAAGCGTTCGCGGAAAATCGGAAACGACAATCCGCGAGGTTGGAAGAACACACAACACGTTTTATAAGGAGGAAATTATGGGCTGGACATATCAACACGCAACATACTATAAGAACGGAAAAATCGACCGCAAAGCTGAGTGCGATGCGTATTTCACAGAATCAAATGCGGGATGGTATAAGGTGGAAAAATCCGCGCTTATCGGAAGGGTTTACTATGCCGCAATCAGGCGACTTCGCGGATTTAAGGATGGGAAAACCTTTGACATCCCCGAATCCGAGCAAAAGGTTTTCGCTGTGGTTCTCTTAACCGACACGAACACAAAGGATTATTACAATTTTGGATATAAGGAGATGGACGAGTCAATGATACCCTGTTATTATGATTGTCCCGCCGGAATCCTTAAATTATTATCCCCGACGGATAACGACTGGTCAAACGAATGGCGCGAACGTTGCCGAGAACACGCAGCGGAAAAGAGAGCCGCAAGGAAAGACCCTAACAGTTTGGAAAATCTGCCTATCGGCACGGTTATCAAGTGCTGCGAAACCGAACTTGTGAAATCTAACCCGGCAGGGCAGTTCAAAAAGCCGTTTTGGAGAGTTAAAGGCAAATGGGCATATTATCAAAAGAAAGTCATTCAGGCAAGAGGTTTTGAAATTATCTCAAAGCCCGCGACAGTTTAAGGAGGAAAATATGGCTGACACAAAATTCAAAAGAGATGATTTTAATATGCTCTATGACTATCTCTGGCGGGATAGGAGTTTAGCAGAATCAACAATAAATCCAGTGAGTCCGCTCTACGGAAAGAACAAGGGAATCCGCGCGGATGCGATGGAGAGAATCAGAACTATCAACAACATTATTTCCTATATGGAAATTATTGAGCGCGACAATCTGACATTCTCGGACGGCAAAATCTACCGAGATGGAATTGAGGTGAAGTAATGCCGCTAATTATTATTATCGGAATCCTCGCGGTTTGCGGAGCGGCGGGAGCTGCCGGCGCAGACCGACACAAACGCTATACACACAATGACATAGAAAATATGTTAATTGAAATGACCGGCAAAAGCAAAAGAGAGTGCCGCAAAATCTTAAAACGATACGGCAGAAAATAAGACAAGGAGGGCGAAATGGATAGATGTATTCTAAAGAATAAGGACGTTGAGGCACTGTTCGCGTGGCGCGACAGGAACAAAGACCTTGTAAGGCGCGGCGCAAATCCGATGAAGGGCATCGAGGTCATTTTGCCCGACGTAAAATCAAGGGTTAAATATGTACGAACGGAAAATATACTAAGTGTCCATTATGTTGTGGCTAATGAATCATTCAATTATAAAATTGAAATCATTACAGGCAAATGGAAAATTGCAAAGCAGCCCGCCAAAGGTTTCGGCGCACAACAAACATTCATCGAGGATATTGTCGGAATGTATTTTGCACTTATGGCTCTAATAGTCTATGGCGATGACGTGCAGTACACGGAACAGGAACTTGATATTATTGATAGTATCACAACGGAAAAATCGAAAGCAAAGCCCGCGCAAAAGCAAACACACATCAAGCGCGACAATGTGATTTATCTTTTCAACAAAGAGCCATCAGGCAAACTGAGCGTAAAGCGGAAAGGTGAGAGACGTTCTCCGCGCGGTCAATTCAATGTGCGCGGACATTTCAGACACCTAAAGGGCGGCAAGGTCATTTGGATTGCCGAGTATAAAAAAGGAACCGGCACAAGGAAAAACAAAACATACAAACTGTAAAGGCAAAAGGGGGAACAGAAAAAATGACAAGAAGCGAAAAGAAAACACTCATTAGCAATATTTACAGAACAACAATCTCTTGCTACCTCATTCTGAACAATCACAAAACAAGTGATTTCGATTTTGTCGGTTGCCGTCACACAGAGGATATGCGGCGAGAACTCAGGCGAATCAGCAGCGATATAGATTGCGACAGAACGCCAGATTATAAGCTGAATGCTTACTCGGCAAGGACATTGGATATATTGGCAACTCTGATGTCAGCAGAAATGAGCATGTATGACTATCAGGATATTAAAAATATATAACAAGGAGGATTTCAAATTGAAAGCAAAAAAGTTTGAACTGTTTATGTGTTGCTTGGGCAACGGAACAACTGTTTGCAACAAAGCAGTTAAAGAACAAAGAATAACACGACCTTAAAACAGGGGGTGGCGAAATGATTTGGAGCAGAAAAATTGAAGATATGATTTACCATATCTATTATATGCACGATTGCCAAAATCAAACAAAACAAATGGAAAAATTGAAATCAATCTGTATGAATGAAATCAATTCACATCCAGAATTAAAGCAAGCATTAACCGACGACAAAGCCATAGAATATTTCATTATTCAGATGGCGTTAGAAAACATAGCGTAAATAAAACAAGAATTTGATTGACGGGGTGAGAATCATATGTTAAACCAAAACGGAAAAATTGAATTTAGAGCAGGGTACTATGAATTTTTGCTCTATATAAACGACCTGTTTATTTTCAGCTTAGATGACCCCATAGAAAGTTGGGGCGAATGTAAAACTGAAAGTGACTGCAAAAACCTTGCGGAAGAAACGGTCGATGCTATCATTCACGAACTTATGGAGAACAACGAAGAATCAAAGCTCGAAATCCTGCAACAAAACAAAGCAGAGGTTATCAAGGTTGTTGCAGATACCATTATGGAATATAAAACCGACAGAGAATAGGAGGTAATCGTAATGAAATTTAAGGAGTTTCAGGACAGAATTATGACGGCTTATGCCGCGAAGTTTCCTAAGAGTTTATGCACCTGTACGCTTATTGAGGGTTTCGGAAAATATATCTTCATTGATTGTTGCCTCGGCGCAGGTGTTGACGAGTTCCCGCACAGAATTAAAGAGAACGATGCAATCAATGTAAAACTCAATATCGACCTTCCGTGTGGTTGGAAACACGATGACGAGCTGCCGGACACGATGACCCTTGAGGCTATCAGAAATTCAATCAAGCACAAGCCGCCGCAGGATGAGTCATATCTCTATTGCAAGTACACGAAGGTTTCTTTCCGCAAGACAACAGGTGATGCCAAGAAGATAATCAAGGCGTTTGAAAGATTTGTTGACAGACTTCACAAGGAAATCTCCGCACAGTATGCAAATGACAATCTGCTGCCGGGAGATATGGAACTTTTCGCAAATAAGTATGAGAGGTGTTAATATGGGCGGTGTAATCATTAAGCATATTTTAGCAGTACGAATTTACTTTGCCGATGGCAGTTTTACACCAATGGCAGATTTGAAATTTTCAGACGGAGTTATGGAAACAATAGAATGGACTAATGTAAAACAGCGCGAAGAATTTTTACAATACATCAATGGATATACTCTTTTCTATGATGAAAGACCAAAAAGAAATTTTAATGAATGGTAAATAACACAAAACATATTTGCCGAGAATTTGCCTGTATCGCATTTTCTCGGCAAGGAATATAAACATACTACCAACGGAAAAAATCGCGGCACGAGCCAAAATAAAGGGGCTTATGACATGAAAAAGATTATTGCTATCACATTGATTATCGTTATAAAAAATTTGAGGATTAGTATTGACATAATATGAACAGTACGCTATAATTAACCATAGACGGAAAAATTGAGGTGATTATATGGCTTTACTTGCAGTCGTTTTAATTTTGATTGCTTGGGCGGTAATTGCAATTAGGGAGGCTACCAAACCTACATTACCGCCGATAGATAACATTCAGGAACATTGCAAAACAATTCAGCAGTTGCCGGACAAAAAGGCGCGGCAGAAATATCTTAAAAATTTATCCAAAAGAAAGTGAGGTACACTATGACATATATTGCTAAATTCTGGCGTAGTAATCCACAATTAAAAAATGGCGGATATGAAACCACAAGAGAAATTGAAGCTACAAATGCTCAACAGGCACGAGCAAAAGCGCGGAAAATCAGTAACCAATGTTTGTATGGCTCTATGGATTTATTGAGCATATCCCGCGCGGAGGATTAAATATGGCGCAAAAACTATCAGACGAAGCAAGACAACATAAAAATGAATACAATGCCGAGTATGTAAAGCAGACCAAAGGTGCGGCACAACGCAAATGGAACGAGGAAAACAAAGAGAGGAAGAAACAAAAATCTTTCTTTCTGTGGTTGCCGCAAGACCAAGATATTCTTGACCATTTGGATGCTGTTGATAATGTTTCCGGCTATATAAAAGATTTGATTCGCGCGGATATTAATAAATAACCAAAATAGGGAACATTGATGTTGTGTGTTCAGCATAAATGTTCCCTAAACCATAGAAGGAAAATATCACGGCTTGCCGCGCAAGACGGGATTATAGTATTTATATAATATATATATATATATATAATAATTAAGACTATTCTTAATTTCTATATAATATATGTAAGACTATTCTTAATTATATATATAATATTTAAGACTATTCTTAATTGTTATATATATGTAAGACTATTCTTAATTTCTATGTATTAATTTAAGACTATTCTTAATTATTATACACTTTATTATATACTATTCATACATTAATTTATATTTAGTATTAAAGTATATAATAAAGTACACTTGCCCATCCACAGTTTCGTAACCACAACAGAAAACTTTTGACGGATAGACAAGTGTTCTGTTGTTAAAGGATTATGTATAGCACGAATGATTTTTGCAATTTAGCTCCTGCGGAACTAAATTGATTCTTCTAATTAAAAAAAGATAGATTTGTTTAACACCGTTTCAAAAACCATAACACAAGATGTTCGATAAAAACAAGGTGGTAAACAACACACTATTATATACTTATATACTATTCACTATTATATACTGTTCAGTATATAATAGTGTTAATATAAATTAAGACTATTCTTAATTTCTATGTATTAATTTAAGACTATTCTTAATTATTATATATAACATTAAGACTATTCTTAATTTATATACACTCATTTAAGACTATTCTTAATTATATATATATATATATATATTATATAAGAGGATGTTGGTGCGGCTTGGCAGCCTTAATTTGTCTTGTTGGTTTACAGCATCGCCGGATTTTTCTCAACCAACAATCCAAATATCCTTCTTATGGTTAAACACCTTTTCTTTTTGCGAGATTTGACTTCTCCTGCGCTTTTATCGCTAAGCAATATCAATTCATTACTAACATTAAAAATGTGATACAAACGATTCTGACAGGTTTTAGAGATACATTAAATTTATGACTATATATCCCGCCATTTCCTCTTATGGTTTTATTCGCGTTCTGACGGACTTTTTATTCACTAATGTAATTTCATTCCTTTATTATAAAAACGCGATACAGAGCGATTCTCGCAATAACAGAGCTATTTCCTGTGGTTTCTTCATATCTAATGTAAATCACACAAAAAATTTTTCAAAAAGGTATTGACATACTATGAACATTATGTTATACTGTTATTGTAATCAAGGTTTGGTTACAATAACATAAAGGAGTTTTTGTTATGAGAGATTTAACTGAGTACGTTTGCAAGGCTATGGATATGTTGGATTCCATCGGTGTTAAGTATGGGAACATTATTGATTGCTCTGTGAACACACGAGCGCAAAAGCGTTGGGGTCAATGTAGAAAAGTTCCCGGCGGTTATACAATCAATATCAATGCTGTCCTTCTTGATGAGCAAAACAGCGAGGATGGTCTGATGAATACAATCTTGCACGAACTGGCACATAGCGTAGACGGATGTATGAACCACGGCGCAAATTGGAAAGCTGTTGCAAGTCGCATTTATTCTGCTTATGGTTATGAAATTAAAAGGACTGACAGCGCAGAGGATAAGGGAGTTATTGAATCCACAAGACAGATAGAATATAAGTATCAGTTCCGCTGTGAGAAATGCGGTAAAGTAATCGGCAGGACAAGAGCAAGTAGGTTTACGCGCAGTCCCGAAAGATTTATCCATACCGGCTGTGGCGGGCATTTTCAAAAAATCTAAAATAAATCTCACAAAACATATTGACAAGTTATAAAACTTGTGGTAGAATAGGTAACAGTAAAGGGCGGACATCCGCTCATAAATAAATCGGGTAAAATAAATATCACAAAACATTTTAGGAGGTTATCACTATGACAGGATTAGAAAGAGCATATGACAACATTAATAAATTAGTTGAGTTTTGCAATTCAAAAGAAACAAACACAACCTTCGGCGAGAACGGCAAGATTATTCACCTTATCAAAGATACCGTCGGCAAAGCAACATACATCTACGGCGAGTATGGCTATGACAAAGATTTCTTCGTCCATTTGGATAAGAAATTTGAGGTTGTTGCCATCGCTACGGATAATGTGGTTTATATCGTTGACACCTATATGTTCGGCGAGTGGGAGATTTCAAGAGCTGCCGAAGCGGTTGTTACATCTGACAAGAACGGCAATAAATCGCTTGCTTATCAGTCAAAGGGTTTGCCCGACGGTGTGAGATGGTTTGGCGACTATTACAATGAACTCAATGAAAAACTCACAAACGAGTTCTTCCCGCGCTATTATGAAAACCTTGTTCCGACAGGCGTGGACGGCTATGAGGATTCAAGGCTTGAAGAACTTGCAAGGATTGAACTTCTCGGAAACGGCGAACCGCACAAGGGTCAGCTTGACAGGGATTCCAAAATGAAAGAATACGACATTGCGAAGCTCCTTGCCGGATTTGAAAACGAGCAGGAAATTTTTGCGGAATGTGTGAACAGAAGCGCAGGAATTTACAATAGCAGAAAATCCCGCGAAGTTGCAACAGCAAGATATATCGCAGAACACGACGTTGTTGAGGATTACGAACTGAGAATTGCCGAGGCAATCAGGAAAACCGAAGCGAAGAACGTTGTTGTGTGGTTTGAAAAACACAACAAGCAGTCATCGGCAAAGATTTCTCCGCAGAACATTCAGAGAGTGTTAATTCGCAAGTTTGATTACTTCTCTACTTATGTATTTATGAACGGCGAAGAAGCAAAGAGAATGTTCTTTGAAATCGGCGCAACTGACAACGGATGGGGAGAAAATCAAAACAGGCTGACAACAAAGGATATTGTCAAGATTATGTATCGCGGAAAAACTATCTATGAAAGGTAGGAAACGACATGACAGATAAGCAAGAAATGACTAAAGATGAATGTTTGGAAATATTCAAAAAATACGATATTAACGCATATAAACACTATTCAAATAACGCATGGTATTTTGGTTATAATGCAAGACGTTATGCTGAAATATTACTAAAAGAACATGAGGGATAAATATGTATTCTGTTGGAGATATTGTGGAGTATAAAACGGCAACATTTAGACGTGCATGGAGCAGTCACATTGTCGGCGGAGATATTAAAACAGGAAAGATTGTAGAAGTGTTTTCCACATTGAACAATCACCCTTGTTATTGGATAGACGGAGAAAAAAGAATTAATCTTACACAATCAAATCAGGAGGAAAATATGATGTCAAGAGAAATCAAAGGATATTTATTTTGTGTTCATTATCATTGTGCGTCATCGGTAATGATTGAATGTGAATCTAAGGATGATTTATTCAGATTTATCGCACAAGAACAATTAAAAGGTTATTTGGTTAGTGGAGTTTCCGAAGTAACAAACACTGCCAGACGCCCTAAAGTAAAGGTTTTTACAGATAAAAGATATAAACAGATTTATAAAGAAATGGAGGATAAGCAAAATGCCAAGAGTTAAATATTTGACGGTTGCCGACGGAAAATGTGTAAAGATCGAAAAATATCCTAATTTCCATAAATCAGGCAGCATTAAAGGAATGAAAGAACGATATTACGGTAAGAATGCTTTATTGGTTCGCTGTGGAGAATATATCTATCATGTTCCGCAGAGTATATATAACATGGCGCATTGAGGTGATAATATGGGCGATAAGCCGAGAAAAACCACATATTCAAATGACATGGACGAGATTGTGGATTATGCAGCTTTGATGAAAGCGTTGGATTGCCGCCCATAACAGTTTGCGGAAATAATCATGCGAGTATAGCAACCGTGGAATGTTCTAAGATTGTTTACAAGGCAATTACCGAAGGAAAATACAAGATTATTCATAAATAGGAGGAATTAAAATGATTACACCCGCAGAATTAGAGCAGTACGAAATTGATAACGCTAATATTGAAGCAATCATTAGTGATATTGATGAAAAAATCAAGAGAAATCACGGCAATTACCCTTATGAGCAAGCGATTTTACCGGAAGAATATTCGTGGGTTGTTCGCGAAGAAATTGCCCGCAGATACCGCGAAGCAGGGTGGAAAAATGTTGCCCATCGCACTTCTTCCGAGAACGGCGAACGCGCGGGACTAACTTACTTCAAGTTGTCGATGAAGCCGATAGATTGGAAGTGATAGCAATGCAGCGAAGAACTTGCGGCTGTTGCAAGCGGAAATTTCCGATGGATAGATTAAAGTATGTGACAAAAGAAAAGTCTCCGACATTATATCTTTGTTATGAATGTTTCGGCGACTTTACAAAGAACGATCACCGTTTAGTCAAGTGGGCAGTCGAAAACATAATCGAGAAATATTGCAAGCAGAGCGGAAAATCTTTTGAAAACGACATAGAGGGATATATTACTCTCTCAAATAGAACGGAAGAAATCGAATCCATTGAATACATTGATTATTTCTTTTGTCAAATGTTAGTGTATCAAGGGAAAAATGCAGTCAGACAATTCGTGGAGAATTATACATACAATCCGGCACAGAAGAAACAGCCGATTTAAGGAGGAACTATGAAATTCAAACTTTCAGCAAAAGAATTTAAGAATATTATCGAGCGCGTGGCAGTCGTTGCTGCTAAAAAATCAGCTTTGCCCATACTTGAAAGCGTGCAGATTATTGCAGACAAGAAAAACGGTGTTGTGATGTTCCGCGCGACAAATATTGAGGCGTATGCAACTATCACGGCTAACCCGCAAATCGTAGAAGTGATCGAGGACGGAACTGCTATTGTTGAAATAAATAGCATTAAGAAGTTATATACCGTTAGCGGCGACGTAACATTCGAGCGGAATGACACAAGATTTAGTGCGTCCAACGGAAAGAAAAAGAACGAGATACCTTGTTATCCCGAATCTCAGAACGAGCTTATGCCTGAGTTTCCGAATAATCCTCCGCGCGAATCCGCGATTATGACCGTGCCGGACAAAGCGGATTTCATTAAGGTTTTGGAAAATCTCGCGCCTTGTTTGAGTATGATTCCTTCAAAACCCATTTATACTGGTTATAACCTTAACAGCGGCAAGTATGGAATTGTTGCCATAGACGGCTATCACGCATTGAGTTTCTTTAATCCGTGGTGTGAAAAGGGAAGAACATTTGACTTTACGATTCCGGGCTATACATACAAAATGTTAAAGAAAATCTCCAATGCAAAAGCTGAAACAAATTCTTTGGAGATTTACTACGAGAACGGCGGCAGGAATGTGTTTTATGTTGGCTATGACTATGTTCTTGCAACAAGGATTATTGAAGGTGATTTCTGCGATTTTGCGCGGATTGTCGAGAATGGTGACAGTTTCAAACATTTGCTCAAAGTAGATTCTACAGAATTGTGCGCTATTGCAAAAGAATATGGTGCGGTTTCAAAGGATAAAACACTTATTCATTGTATCGAGCTTAACGGAAAACTTGCCACAACAACGAGGACGGTTGATTTCAGAACGGCGGATTGCATGGATATTCTGGGCGGAAATTTGCCCGAAGGATTCCATATTTTGTTGGACGCAAAATATCTTTATGATGTTATGAAAACTTTTGACGGCGCTGATATTTCTATTGAGTGTGGGACAGAGATTACTCCGTGGAAAATTTACAACGACAATTATGTTGGATTGGTTGCGCCGGTCAGAATGGAATACGACAAAAAAAGTAGACGCTGAGTCATATGTGAGAAATGCTTTTGCATAAATGGCTTTCTTTTCGATTTAAGCGTGTCCTACGCGCGGTTTTTGCGGAGAAAATAAGTTAAGAATGATATTATATTCCTAAATAGTTTGTTCGTTTTTAGCGTAGCTACAAGCGCATTTAGAGCATAAGTCAGCAAGGAGGCTTCAATGGAAAAATTGACGGAAGATTTCATTCGACACATTAAAAAAGCGCAGCTCAACCACAAAGAGGCTGCGATACAATTTATGATGGACTACACGGGTTCGCCGAGGGAGTCATACAAACTTGGAGAATTGTATGATATTGTAAAAAGTTTCTTTCTTGACTACCTGAAAACAGGTGACGCTTGCGAAGCTATGCAAACATTTTTTAGAGTAAGAGGTTATCAGTTAAATCTAATGACAGATAACTCTGGCTGGACTACTCAACTCAAAATGCTTGATTGTGATATTGAGTGTATGTTGTCTGCTATGGTTATGGCAAGGGTAATGAAAGATGGAAAACTTGTAAATGGATTTACGCAGGGGCAAGAGGTGATGAAGTGATTTACTCAACAATATTTGCTTAGCTTGCAACTGTTGGGTTGAGCGGATTAACTATTATTTTGATTATTTGTATTGTTGGAATGTGGAGCGAAAAAGTTGAGGACTTCATATGTGATAGTCTAATATTTAAGATTTTATGCGGAATATCTATTACCACCTTAATGGTAGTTGTTATTGCCGGAATTATAACACTGATAGGAGTTTTGATAAATGGCTAACACTCTTTATGATTATGACCCGACCAAAGCCGAGCGGAAAGCTCTTGGCTACGATTGGGCGGAAAGAGCAAGACGGCAGTTTGAATTAGACAAAATCAACCGTGAGTTGAAAATTGGAACGGTAGTGTTCTTCGTTGGGGGTTCAATAGGTAAACGGATAGTTGATTTTGGAACTATTGACTTTCATTATCCCGGCGCGGTCAGCCTTGCACTATATGATGTTCCGCGCAAAAGAGCCATAGACGGCGTTCCTATTGACCAAATGCAATTTCCTACGCCATTCAAGAAATTGCCCAAGAACTGGACGTATGACACGGAATTATATAAGGTGACATATTTGCCTTACCCGCCCGAAGTCGCGGAAGAAGCTAAACATCTTTCGTCGCGCAAAGCCGAGGATATTAAGAGAGCTATCGACATTGGATTTCTCGTTAATCGCTGCGACGTGGATTATAGCAATATCGAAACCAACCTTTCTAAAGGTGACGGATGGCAGATTGTCAAGAAAAGTACGCCGTTTTCTACGCCATTACAAAATATATCCAAAGCAACATTTGAGATTTACCAAACATACGAAGAAGCCGAGGAAGCAATCAAAGCCGAGGAACGTCAGTTACAAATCGAGTCCGAGATGTCGGATGAGGAATGGTCTATCTATCAGATTGACAGAACCTTGTCGAAAATCTCTATGCCGGAAACGGATAGGGAACAGTACAGAAAATTTCTTTTGTCTTTGGATAACATTGAGGATGTCGTTGTCCGACTGAGCGACGGCACAATTCAGTGGAAGTATGACAGAAATAAAAGGTGGAACAACATCGAGATATAACTAAAATAAATAGCAAAAAACTTTTGTATTTCTATTGACTTTTGCGGGAAACCGTGATATAATAATAAAGACCATTAAGAGTGCGTAAGGGAACAAGCCCAATGACCGTACACCAACCTACCGAGCGGCAAGGTGGTAATGCTTGTCTGTATCACTACAATGATATAGAACCAATGGGAAATCTTTTACACCTCTAATGAGATAAATTAGAGAGGATTTGAAAGAATGACAAACACAAGAACAATTACAGAACTGAGCAAGATGAACGGCAGAGTTTATGTCTATCTTGCAAACGTAGCCATCGGAGAACAGTTCCTTCAGCAAGCCGAGGACGAGGGCTTCACTTTTGCGGACGGTGCAAAACCCACGGAACGCTGCTATGCTGAGATTATGGCGGTCAACGGAAACAAAACAATCAACTTTGTCGGCGCGAACGGCAGAATCGCTTTTGGCAGCGGCGCAAAGACAGTTGGCGGAGAACAGTTAATTCGCGTAGATTTTGAAAAGTATGCTGCCGGAGCAGAAAACTACGAATATAAGAGGTAATGTCGAGGTCAAGCAATGCCGAAGATTCAGCGTAGAGGAATAATATTCTTTATTGAGAAAAATATCCGTGGTGCTTGGGTTATCTATGGATTAGAAGGAATTAAACAATACTATGGATATACTAAAGAACAGGCACGGCAAAAATATCTTGATGAAGCGCGAACAATAATAAATGAGAAATGAGGTTATTATGACAAAACTGAGAGTGTGGTGGATTCCGCAAGTCCCAATGGAAGCCTTTTACATTCCTGTTGAATCACCCGAAGAAGGTCAAAAGGTAATGAATATTCTGGCTGCTTATGATTGTTTTCAATATAACTATAATGTAAAGCCGGATTATTGCAATATAGGTGGACTACAACAGTATGACGAGGACACTGGCGAATGGGAAGATTGGCTTTATGATGACGGAGAATCATTTTACGAAAGCGACCGCCTTGATGAATTTATTGAGGAAAAGTCTGACCGCGCGGCTGAAATTGAAGCTCAGAACAAGGCTTTACTCGAACAGGTACATTTTGATTAAGAGGTGTTACGAATGTTAAACGTTGAAAGACGGACAGACAAAAAATATTTTAACTGCAATAATTGCGGAGCAACGAATTATGAATCGGAATGGAATGATGCTGTTAATTATTTAACGCATATTTCCACCGAAAACGGCAGCGGTTCATTTATTTGTATTAGACTTTGTGATAAATGTCTTAAAGAGTTAAAAAATAAACTCAACGATATTCAAACGGATTAAGAGTTATTTGCGGTGGCGGAATAGGTAGACGCGTTAGCGGGAGATAGTCACGAAGCCGAAAGTAGCGCTATCGGTTGAGAACAAGAACGAAAGTTATGCGACCCGACATCATACGTAAAGGCTATCCTGTGAGGTGCAAATCCTCGCCCGCAAATGACTGCAAATAAAATATGTTTTTTATTATCGGAATAACCACAATATATAGTGGTAGAATAAAAACCAAACACAATATATAGTATGTGGGCGGGACGTGCAATCTCGCCCGCAAATAAACGCAAGTAAAATAAATAGCACAAATGATTGTGAGATATGTTTGTATATAGATATTATAATATAATGACAGACCAATTTGAATATGTTGGCGTGAATTTTGGAAATACGATAAACGAATTGATGAGGCGTGTATATAACCATAATTACCAAGATGATTGGTGTAAAAATGGATTTTATCGCATTGATTATATCGAGGTGATAAATAAAAGCGAAGCATATGCTTTAGAAAGCCATTTGATTTCATTATATGAAACATTTCTCCGTCAAAATAAGGATAAATCTAATTATGGTATAAATAGTTTATTGCCAAAACATTTTGAATGGATTATATTGCGCTATGTGCGTGATGGCAAAGTAGTTGTTGTGTCTGAACTTAAAATTCGACAAGGACAATGCAAAAGTAATGTTAAAAGGGTTTTAGAATATCTTGATAAAAAGTCTATTGGCGAAACATTTTATATTAAAGAGATGTTAGCCGATTTAGAGTTGAGCCAGCAGCAGTTAAAAACTATAAAGCGTGGTAATTTATACATTAAAAATCTTCTTGCGAAAATGAGAATAAATCAGCGAAAAGGATTATATCAAAAAATCTAAAATAAATAGCAAAAAACTTTCATATTTCTATTGACAAATGAAAGAATCGGAGGTATAATGTAAATAGTAAAAAACATTTAGGAGTGATTATAATGTTGAACGCTAATACACTTACAATTACATCTCCATTTCTTTTCCCGAATCAGGAATTTTATATGGAAGCTCCGGCGGAACAGCCGAAACTCAAAAAGGACGGAACGCCCAAGCGCGTAAAGTGCAACAAGCAGCGCGGCAAAAAGTCTGAGGTTTATCCCATTCAGGTCAGCGACATCCGCAGATTTATGGATTGGTTTGCAGACCACGGCAAGTGGGAGTGCTACCTTGCTTTTGTCATCGGTATCAATATGGCACGTCGCGCAGGTGATACGCTTGCACTGAGATGGGAGCATTTCTTTAATGCAAACGGCACATTCCGCGCGGATTTGCTTGAAATCGTCGAGGACAAGACGGATAAACTTGCTAACCCGCACATCAACTCGGCAGTAAGAAAAGCAATCAATCTGTATGTCGAGAAAACGGGCGTGAATCCTGCGGAGAACGGTTATCAGAACTGCGTGTTTATCCAAACGAGCGGAAACTACAAGGGCAGAGTTATTTCTTATAACGCTTATCGCTTGTGTTTGAAGAAAGCTGCGGATGAACTCGGTGTTGAGTATAACGTCGGAACGCACAGCACACGAAAGACTTTTGGTATGGTTTCTCGTATGCTCCACGCGGGCGATTATGACTCGATGGAACTTCTACAAACTATCTATAACCATTCCGACACAAAAACCACAAAGAGCTACATCGGATTGACCAAGAAAAAGGTTGACCAGTATTTCGACGATATGGGTGAGTTTTTTGATGATTATGTGACGGGCGAAAAGACATTCACAGAAGTTGCGGAAGCTCCTGTTGTGAACATTGACGTAAACGACCTGCGAGATGTTATCAAGATGGCTTACAAGGCTGGCGCGGATAATGCTGGAACGACAGACCCTGCCGTTCACCTTGAGGCTATGAATAATCTTCTCGCTATGATTGATGGATTGCAGAAATGAGGTGAAGATAAATGTATAATGGTTATTATATGCCGGCTATGTACCGTTGTCGATGCCATTGGTATGATGAGTATATCCAACTTAAAGCGAAGATTTCGCGCGGAGAACAAACTTTGATTTTGGATTTTCTGCTTAATGGTGACGAATATGATAAATTCGTTAAAATGGACGGAACATTCAGCGGAGTAGATACACTCGGCAAAACTACCGTTGTCACGTTGCTCAATACAGACATAATTACAATCATTGAGAGTGATTATGAGGAAGTAAAAATCCTCTATGATAAGAAGTGTTCTGATGATTACGACTCATATCTAAAAGAAATTGCAGCAAAAGAAGCAACAGATGAGGAAAAACCAAAAGAGACAGAAACTCAAAAAGAAACAGAAACTCAAAAGCGGCACGGTTTTTGGTATCGGTTATTCCACCGCAAAAGTGAGGTGAAATAATGAAAGCATCAATAGCTATAATTGTCCTTGCACTTGTTTTCAGTGTGGCGGCAACTGTGTTATGTTTATACGTTGGAATTGCAACGAACAAACCTCTCCAAATCGTTTTGGGTGGCTGTAACGCAATACTTGCACTGTTTAATACGGCAAACCTAATATCGGTTATACGGAGGAACAAATGACTGCAATCGCGGGAATCCCGAAAACGGAAACAATATGGGTGACATACACCTCTGAAAAAGGCGAGGTTTACTATATCACGGCGAAAACCAACAACAGAGATTATTACTACCTTTATAAAATGGTTGATGGTAAAGCACAGAAACTCGGACGAGCAAGAACACCTACGGAACTTGAAGAAAAATTTTTGGAATAAATCTCACAAAACATATTGACAAAATTGTTACCTTGTGTTACAATGGTGTTACAAGATAACCCGACGGGTGGAAGGAGTGTTAATGCTTTTCAACTAACAACTGAATAATTCACATAAAAGCACTAAATCCAGCCTACGCGGGTTACATATTCTTACACAAGGTAGGTGCGGATTTATGTTAAAGATTAATGAAAAGATTCGCCCTCGATTTGGTGAAGTGTGGATGTGCCATCTCACGGATAAGGGCGGAAGCGTACAGAGTGGTTATAGACCTGTGTTTATTTTGTCCAACAATCAGAATAATACATATAGTTCCACGCTAAATGTTATTCCGATTACATCCAAGATGAATAAGAGGAAACTGCCGGTTCACGTTGAACTTTGGAATTACGCAATATTCGGATTGAAAACTCCAAGCACAATGATGGTTGAACAGACAACGACGGTTTCTATTGAAAGTCTGGAAAGAAAAATCGGAGCAATTAGCGACCACGCAATCTTGACGAGCATCGGCAGGGCGATTATCGTCCAGTTCCCGATTTTCGCGGGTTGTTAAAAACAATAGCCAAAATGATTGACATTTATAATTGGCTTTGCTATAATGTATGTGTAATAATCTGTTTGAGGTGTGAATTATGGGTAAAGTGTCAACAGAAAAGTTATTAGATAGTTTCTTTGGAAGCCCCGAAGGTGCGAAATACGCAAGTAAACGAAAACTAATTAGAGAAGAACAATTATATGAGTATGAAATGGAAATCGGCAAAGAACTCGTCGATATGGATGCCGATGAGATAATTGGTTTCTTGTCTAATATGAAAACACGCAGGAACAGCGCGGAAACGAACACGGTAATGAACAATTACTCGTTAGACCAGGTGTTAGTCATATACCGCAAAGTTTTTGATTACTACATTGAAGAATTTGAAGTTATAAAAAATCCATTCCGCAATCCCAAACTGCGCGGCACAGAGTTATATAATCGGCTTTATGAAAACAAGGAACGCTTTTCTTGGGAAATGGTTGAGGATATTATACGCAAACTTCACTCAGGCGACAATCAAGCCCGCGCGGATTATATCGAATTGATTATGTTGCTCTACTATAACGGTTTTGAGAACGCAACTGAAATCGTGGAAATGCAGGAGCGAGATGTAAACCATAAGATGAAGGCTGTTCTCCTGCCGGGCAAGACAATTCATTTGTCGGACAGATGTTATAATCTGCTTACAAAGTTTAATTCAATGACCGAATTAGAGGGTTGGCGGAACTTTGTGTTGGCGAGCTGGCACGGAAGTTATTTCAAGTTCATTGTTAGAGCAAGCAAGGCGGATGAGATTGATGAACGACCACTGAAGGTTATGCGTGAGAATATCAATGTTTATCTATGCAAATATGTAAACAATGAGTATAACACGCATATCAATTATAGCAACCTTTATTTGCTTGGATTCTATGATTATTTGGTCGGCAAATTTGGTGAGGACAGAGTTAATGAAATGCTCTTGTCTAATTATGATAGCGAAGCCGTTCAACAGTTGCAGCAAGCCGCGCGTGAGTATGGTTTCAAATATGAAAACGTATCTCATTTGAAAAGGCGGCTGAGAATGTTCGTTAAACCAGAAGAAGAATAAAAGTTGGGCTGTCGAAAGGCAGCCTAACACAAACAAATTAAAATAAATATCACAAAACATTTAAGAGGTGCAAAAGTTGGGATATTATGTATTGACAAACGGAGAAGGAAGCTACATCACGCTCGACAAGGGCGGGAATAAGTATGTACCAATAAGAAGCTCAAACGCGGCACATAAGTTTCCTGACTTGAAACGTGCAATGAATGTTCTCAATAACTCAATTACAACGTCAATCCGCAGCCATTATATGCCCGAGTACCACAAGACAGAGGAAATCGTTGAAAAGATTGAAACGGAGCGGCAAAACGAAATTTGCTTTCGTGAAATCGAAAACAACGAAATCGCGGATTGGCAAAAGCGGATTATGCAGTTGCTTGACCTGTTCGGCGGAACGGATAATCGCACAAGTGAACTCTCCGAAAAACTGAGCGACGTGGACAAAAAGATTGTAGATGTTGAGCATTATATAGAGTTTGGTAAGTTCAATGCTTATCAAGGTTGGATTTGTTTTAAAATGCTGCAAAATCTCCTTCAGCAACGCCGGCAATACAAGAACGAAATGCAGGTTTTGCAAAAGATAAAGAGCTGCCCAATATCCAAAGAAGCAATCAAGGCACTTTCGGACAGCGTGGCGGAGGCACAGAATAAAGTGTATAAGCCGCGCAAATTCACAGAGTTATTTTCGGGGTGGTCAGAACGAAGAAATTAAAACTATGGCTTTATTATAACAAGCCGCGCATCCAGACATATACTCATATGTATTACATAAGGTGGCGGGATTATGAATGGATTATTCCGCGCGGAGGATATTAAATGACAAAAAGAAAATTTGAAATTGGTGACAGGGTAATGGTCATCAGTGAATGTAAAACACACGGCAAAGTTGGCATTGTCACCAATTATAATGAAAGTGAGTATTCTCGATTAAAATGGGTAACGGTTCAGTTGGACGGTTGCGAAAGGAAACAAATTTATAATGAAATATCACTCATAAAAGAAAATGAAAGTAGGACGTACAATATGGCATTAACAGGAAATTATAAGATTGCAAGAGTGCAATTCGTAGACGGATATAATAAAAATAAGATTTACAACTTTGCATTGTTTGATAATGATGTTGTAGAGGGCGATTTGGTTCTTTGTGATACGCAGAATGGCTACTATGTAGCAAAGGTTGTCGGCATTGAGGATGTCGAAAGCATTAGTGTCGCTGCAACAAAAGAGATTGTTTGTAAAGTTGACTTCTCGAAGTTTGAACATCGCAAGGAGGTTCGCAAGCAGAAAGTTGAACTCAAAGCAAAACTTGACAAGGCAATCCGCGAAAACCAAGACCTCGTTCTTTATGAAACGGTTGCAAAGAACAACACGCAGGTTGCGGAACTTCTCGACAAGTATAAGGCGTTGCTGGAGGAATCGTAAATGAATATTGCTCTTTGGATTGTTGGAATTGTAATAATTGTAATAGCGTGTGTTTTCAATATCGTCACAAGAGTTCGTCTTAATTTAAGAGAATTTGAAGCCGCATCAACTTTGCAACATATTGCTACAACTCTTACTTCGATTGGTTGTGGCTGGCTTATTGGTCAAGTAATCAGTTATTTTTTGAAGTAAATAAAACACGCATTTTATTGCCAAAACAAGCACAATATATTGTGTATTGTGAAAAGAAAAGCACAATATATAGTATGCACTTAAAATAAATAGCACAAAACATAATTAACAAAGAAAGGGAATGTTCAATGAACAGCAATAAATTAATCGCACCTTTATTTGTACTTGTTGCAATACTGGTTATATGTGGAATAGCTTTTGGCATTAGTTCAAATTTCAATGAACATAGTTACACGGTAACGATTACCGATAAAGATAGGGTTTATAATGAAGATAGCAGTAAATACTTGATTTTCGGAGAGGATTGTGATACCGGCGAAGTAAGAGCATTTGAAAATACAGATACTCTAATCAAGGGCAAATTTAATAGTTCGGATTTTTATGGTAATCTCAAAGTGGGAGAGACTTACAAAATTACAGTTGTTGGCTATAGAATCCCCTTGTTTAGTTGGTATGAAAATATAATTAAATATGAAAAGGAGAATACAAAATGAAGAAACTACTTGTAGTTGTAGATTTTCAAAATGACTTTATTGATGGCGCACTCGGAACTCCCGAAGCGGTTGAGATTGTACCCAATGTTGTTAATAAGGTAACAGATTGGGATGGCGATATTGCATTTACCGCCGACACTCACGGCGCGGATTATCTTGAAACCAACGAGGGCAAACATCTTCCGGTTGAGCATTGTATTCAAAATACGGACGGTTGGGAACTCCATAGAGAAGTTGCAAAAGCTGTTAAAGAGAAAATGGATGCAAAAGTATTTCAGGGTGTTTCATTCCTTAAAAACACATTCGGCTCTCTTGACCTTATGAACTACATTAAAGCGGTTGGATATGAATATGTTGAGTTTATCGGATTGTGTACAGATATTTGCGTTGCGAGCAATGCTATTATGGCAAAGGCTTTCCTGCCCGAAGCTCAGATTGTTGTTGACCCGTCTTGCTGCGCGGGCGTAACTCCCGAAACTCACGAGGCGGCACTTACCACAATGAAAATGTGTCAGATTGACATTTTGGAGGCAGTTGAATGATTAGAATTAACGACGACGAAATCACTTTGTCGAGATTCCCCGACGGAACTCTGCACTTAACTCCGCAATATACCGACGCAGAATTTCTCAGTAAGTCTGACAAAGATTTGCTTATCACTTGGAACTATGAGGGCGATGAGGAAATGGCGGCAATTCTGTTCTTGACTAAGCACCTTAAAAGGCTGGGATATACTGTCAGTTTGGATATGCCTTACATCCCGAACGCGCGGCAGGACAGAGTGAAGCGAGAACAAGATGTGTTCACACTCAAATATTTTGCTGAGTTTATCAATTCTCTTAACTTCAAAGATGTGTTCGTATTAGACCCCCACTCCAATGTGAGTACGGCACTAATTGATAACGTCTTTGTTGAATCTCCCGAACGATATTGTCGACAGGCGATACAGACAATTTATGACGAGATTGATGTTAGCCCGCTGATGGCTTTTTATCCCGATGAGGGTGCAATGAAACGATACTCCGAGAGCTACGGCTTGGAATGTGCATACGCCGCGAAAAAACGCGACTGGCAGACCGGCAAAATCCTCGGATTAGAGGTCATCGGAAATGCCGATGCGGTCAAGGGTAGAAATATCATTATTATTGACGACATTTGCAGTAGGGGCGGCACGTTCTATTACGCCGCGAAAAAGCTGAAAGAGCTTGGCGCGAACAAGATTTTCCTTTTCGTTACTCATTGCGAGAAAACTGTATTTGAGGGCGAACTGTTCAAGAGTGGCTTAATCGACAAACTGTTCACGACCGACAGTATCTTTACTCCCCCTGTGCAGGAGATGGCGAAAATTAAAGGTGTAGCAGATAAGATTGAGGTGATTCCACTTATATGAAAAAGACAAATGCAATGTTACTGATTGACTTTTACAAGGCGGTACACGCGGAAATGCTGCCGAAGAATATAACAAAGTCGGTATCATATTTTACTCCGCGAATGAGCCGTGTTAAGCGATGGAATAAGGTTGTTATGTTCGGTTTGCAAGGATTTATCAAGGAATATCTCATTGATTATTTCAATGATAATTTCTTTAATGTGCCTTTCGATGAAGCCATCGCGGATTATCAAAGAGTTATGGATGCTACTCTCGGCGCAAACGCATACAATATCGAGAAAATCAGGAAACTTCACAAGCTTGGATATTTGCCGATTGAGATTGTAGCATTACCCGAGGGAACGCTTGTGCCTATGCACGTCCCGATGTTCGGGATTACAAATACCCACAAGGATTTTGCGTGGCTTCCGCAGTCGCTTGAGTCTTTGATTTCGGCAGAAATGTGGCATCCTATGCTTGCGGCGAATGTCGGTTATACATATAGGCAGATTGTCAACAAGTATTATGACGAAACCTGTGATGACAACATTCCGCGAGCAAAAGCACTTGGAGCGTTTGATTTCCGTGGTGAGGAATGTTTGCAGAGCGCGACAAAGGCAGGCGCGGGTTGGCTGTTATCTTTCTTGAATACTGCAACAGTTCCGGCAATCCCGTACCTTGAAAATTATTACAACTGTGATTGCACAAAAGAGCCTGTTGGTTTTGGTTCGCCGTCCACGGAGCATTCCGTTATGTGTAGCAATTTCGCGGTTGACGGAGATGAAATTACGTTGCTCCGCAGATTGTTGACAGAAATTTATCCGAACACTTCTTTCTCGGCGGTGCTTGACAGTTACGATTATTGGAATGTCATTGACAATATCCTTCCTCAGTTAAAGCCTGAAATCCTCGCACATAATGGCTGTATGCTTATGCGCGGAGATAGCGGTGATTGCATTGAGGTCGTAACCAAGACGGTATTTAAGTTGTGGGATATTTTCGGCGGCACAGTCAATAGCAAGGGTTATAAGGTACTTGACCCGCACGTTAAGGCTATCTACGGCGATTCTATCACCGTGCAGCGTTGCGAGAAAATCTATGAAATCCTTAAAGAAAATGGATTTGCTTGCTCGAATGTTGCGCTTGGCGTTGGTTCGTTCTCATTCCAGTGCATTGAAGAAGATGGAATATTGAAGCCGTTCACACGCGATACATTCAGCTCTTGTATTAAGGCAACTTATTGCGAGATTGATGATAAGCCTACCCCGATTTTCAAAGACCCGAAAGACGGCGGGTTTAAGAAATCACAAAAAGGTTGTTGTGTTGTAACTAAAGATTATGAGGGCAATCTGAGTTTTTATGACCAGCAAACTTGGGAAGAAGCGCGATTAAATCCAAACAATCTGCTTGAAACCGTATTTTGTAATGGACATATTGTCAAGGAGCAGACCGTCGCGGAAGTACGCTCAGTATTGCACGGAGGTAAGTTTTAATGGAATTTAATGCAAAGAAAACCACAAGAGATATTATCAAATGGATTCGCAATTTCTTTGAGGAAAACGGCAAGCATTGCAACGCCGTGATTGGAATGTCCGGCGGCAAAGACTCGTCCGTGGCGGCGGCGCTATGCGTAAAAGCACTTGGCGCGGATAGAGTAATCGGCGTTATTATGCCAAACGGAATCCAAAAAGATAAATACGATGCTGTTGAGGTCTGCGATATTCTTGGTATTCGCTATATGGGAATCAACATTGACGGCGCGTATAACCATATCATTGAGAGTATGGATGCGATTTATAATCCCGCGCGGGATGGATATGAAACAATCAGACCGACAAGCCAAACAAAGATTAACTTGCCGGCAAGATTACGAATGGCTACGCTCTATGCTGTATCTCAGTCTATGAGCGGCAGAGTTGTAAACACTTGCAATCTATCCGAGGATTATGTTGGCTATTCCACGAGGTACGGCGATTCCGCAGGAGATTTTTCGCCGCTCGGTAGATTAACCACAGACGAAGTTATTGCCGTTGGTTTGGAGTGCGGATTGCCTGAACACGTTGTTCACAAAACCCCTTCGGATGGACTGAGCGGATTAACTGACGAGGATAATCTTGGATTCTCGTATGAAGTGCTAAACAAGTATATCCGCACGGGAGTATGCGCAGATACCGCTGTAAGAGAACGAATTGCCGCAATGCACGAAAAGAATATATTCAAACTGTTGCCAATGCCGACGTTTCCTTATGGTGGAGAAATCACCGTTTTTGTGGAGTAAATATGAAAGAGGCAAGGATTATAATTGCCGGCAGCAGAGATTTCAACGATTACGAATATCTCAAAGCGGAACTGACACAATTTATTGCTAACCACCCGAATAGGCAATTCACTATTGTTAGCGGCGCGGCTCGCGGAGCAGACCGACTTGGGGAGAGGTTCGCAAGAGAGAAGAATATATCTGTGAAACGCTTTCCGGCGGAGTGGGATAAACTTGGGCGCGGTGCTGGCTACATACGGAACGCTCAAATGTTGGATTATATCTCACAGTCGGATTGCGAGGGATATGTCATTGCATTTTGGGATGGCAAGAGCAAGGGTACTCAGCATATGATAAAAACCGCGCAAAAGGCGGGAGTGACCGTTGAAATAAAATTTTTCAAAAAAAAATTAAAGTAAATAGCAAAAAACATATTGACAAAATTTTAGAGTTGTGGTATAATTCTAAATGTAGTCAAGAGGAAAGCCGATTTGGTCGGCAATTCTTAAAACCTTTAATGTAAATAGCACAAAAAATATAAATCGAGTAGTGAGTATAGAGCTATTAATAAGTGTAAAATAAGTTGATGGTCTAATACAGCGACGATACTTTGGTCTGGCGTTGCTATTTGGAGTAAGACATTCGCCTCGAAAACGAAAGATTGTGATTCGAGTTCACAAAAACTTATTTTAAACTTAGAGATAAAAAAGATAACATCGCGCGGGTTATCTCCCACAGGTGAAAGTCCTATGGCTCGATTTGATATAGATAATTTTTATCTAAGGAGTTTTTTAATGTTATCAATACTTATTCCAGTAGGCATTGCAGTAGCGGCTATTGCGTTTATCATTATCTTCTGTTGCTCGATTTACCGAGTTGCTGAGATTGACAAGGCTTTGATTATTACGGGCGGCAAAGAACCAAAGATTAAGGTTTCTGGTGGTAGTTTCGTAATTCCCATTTTCAGAAAAGCGCAGTATTTTGACCTCTGTATGCTGACGGTAACAGCCGACAAAGACGAAGTAAAAACCAAGACATCAGTTCCTATCGTTATTGATTGGACGGCGCAGATTAGACCCGACACAAATAATATGGGCAACTTAAAGAAAGCAATTATTTCATTCAAGGAGCGCGGTCAGGATGGTATTAAAAATGATGTTCGCCTAACCCTCACGGGCGCGGTTCGTGACATTGTAGCCTCAATGACACCAGAGGAAGTTCTGCGAGATAAGGTAGCTTTTGCCGATAACGTCAAGAAGATTGTTTCGGATGAAATGGTTAATATGGGTATGGAATTGGTTTCATTGAATATCCAGGACATCACCGATAACAATGGTTATTACGACAACATTGCTGCCCTCGATATGGAGGACAAGCGACAGGCAGCCGAAAAGAAGAAGGCAGTCGTGAACGAAGCTGTTCGCACACAAAAGGCAGACTCAGAGAAGATTGCTTCTCAGAATGAGCTTGCGGCGAATCTTGCAGTTGCGGAAAAGCGCAGGGATAACAACATCAAGATTGCGGGATATAAGGCAGAAACCGATAAGGCAAATGCCGATGCTGAAATCGCAGGTGAGTTGCAGCGCACAATTCGTCAGCAGGAAGTTGCGGAACAGCAGGGTCGCATTGAAGTAATCCATCAGGAACAGGCTAACCTCGCGGCAATTAAGCGTAAGGAAGTCGTTGCGA
>Ga0326511_10000600_pt1 | contig 31713 bp, 47 predicted proteins | sample 0_2496_0518_D_FD_203701 | JGI IMG/M metagenome (GOLD analysis project Ga0326511, IMG submission 203701) | Bovine rumen microbial communities from UC Davis, California, United States - 0_2496_0518 | ecosystem: Host-associated > Mammals > Digestive system > Stomach > Rumen | place: USA...
AAAACAGTTGTTGGTAACACCACGGAGAATAAAAATCCCTGTTTCATCTTCATGATAAACACATCCACGATTGCAAGGGATAGAAGCTGTGAACACAACAGGGGCGTTAAGTGCTACACTCTGTTCTGCGTTTGCTAAATATTCCGCCATAGTATCACCTCCTTAGAAACTGCCGCCACAACCACAGCCTGCATTTACATTCTGAGGACAAGTGAATATGGGTGTCCTACCATAGACAGGTGTTGTGGGCACGGGACAATTGGAGAGCCTGTTATACAGCTGGTCTACCTCGTTAGCAAATCCCTGCTGGATAAAGGCATTCTGAGCGGTCTGAGAAGCTGCAAGATTAGCCATATTGAGCTGTGTCTGGAGCTCTGCTATGCGGTCATTCTTTGCTTCCACCTGAGCCTTGACACCGTCAAGTTCAAGCTGACAGAGCTTGTCAAGGATAGCCTGTGTACCATTGGACTGAGACTGGATAATGTCACGGGTGTTGTTGGCATCTGCAAAGCGTGTCTGATTGCCCTCGTTCTGAATGATGTTCTGTGTCTGACAAGTAGCAAGCCTATTGTCGCAGCAGCACTGTGCAAGCTGAGAGGATATGTTGCCAAGTCCGTTTGTGGTTGCGGTCTGTGCAGCAAATGACCTTTCAAGGTCGGATATCTGATTGGTGTACATCTGCTGTGCAAGGGCATTCTGAGCGCCGTTAATAGATGCGTTTACTCCTGCAAAGCCACTGCAAAGAGAATTCTGCACATTGCCAAAGCCGTTACACATAGCAGTCTGAACATCACCAAATCCGCTTGTAACAGCGGTGGAAAGATTTCCGAGTGCTGACTGTGTAGCTGCATGATCAAAGCCTGCATTGGTGTTAGCATTTATCATGTTCTGACCATTGAGGAGCCAGGGAAATTCATACATTCCACCGAAGCCGCCCATCATGCCATTCATACCCCACATTCCGCCGCCACCGAGCAGAACAAAGAGCAGGATCACCCACCAACCATCTCCGCCGAATGAGCCGAAACCGCTGTTGCTGCTGTACCCATTAGCAGGACTAACCAGCATTGTGGTGTTCATTCCGCCGTTTTCATCTGTAAGAGCCATTGTTATTCTCCTTTGATTTATATTTTCATCACTGTTGCGCACCAGTGAGGAATTGCTGTAATCGTTTAGCTATCTGCACAGCACTATTATATTGATCTTGTGAGACCTTTCCGCTATTCAAAAGCTGTTGAACCATATGCTGTGGATCTCCGTTTATAGTCTTGCTGAAACGTTGAAGTTGTTTCATGATCTCATCGGGATTGTTTGCTGTTGCTATGTTGTTTCTCTGTTGTTGATAAAGTGGATTCATTGTTTCTCCCTCCAATCAGGTTTTGAACTTCACTTCTAAATTTGTCAAACTCCTCTTTTGTTACATATGTCGGTGATGATGTCGCCTGTTGTGGGGACTGTGATACCTCGTCTCTGATCGTGTAGTCCAATATTTTCATACTCGGCATCCCTGAAGCATCAGCAGATTTTAAATAGATGATTTGTGCCTCGCTGTCCCACAATTGCACGGTCGTGTTGGGAGCTAAAAGATACGATTTAGCCCCTGCAATCCCTTGAACCCAAATGATACCGTTGTTTTGCGCCTGTTGTTGCGTTGTTTGTGTCATCATAGAGGGCTGTATTTGAGGATAGTATTGCGGTACAAACCCATTAGAAAAATAGTTGTTATAAGCCATTTTTATTCCTCTTTCATCCAATAATATTGGGGTAGTTCGTTAGAGCTGTCCCAGCTATCAAAAAGGTCTCCGTTTATAACAGTTGCACAATGACCGCCAAAGCCAAGCACATATATCCCTTTTGGGTGTTCTCTGCAAAAATCTGTTGCAGTATAGCAATATGGGCAGCCACTATTAACAGCATATCTCCTGAACCCGTTTTGCTTTAAGAGCTCTCCCCATACACTGTCTGAGGACGGCATATCTCGCATTAAATAACCGGTTTTCATCAACTTCACATACGCACTTTCCCAATCCAGTCCAAGCGCTTTTGTGACCGCACGCACCGCACAATCCCCGACCTGCCGTCCCCCTGGATTTGGGTTATACATTACCCACATTTCCACCACCTCTATATTAAGTATACAAAGAAAAACGCCCTTTCAAAAGGGCGCAAAAGTGACATATAGAGGACAAAAAAATAAGGCAGTGTTTCCACTGCCTATAACTTCAATAATATTCTATCTGCTTTCTTTACTATTCGTTTTATTTGTCTTTCTGACAGATAATGCTTTTGTGATAGTTCTGAAAAGGTCAACCCATTCACAAACCTGTCTTTGATGATATTTCTATCCCTTTCGGAATGGATGTATTCATCAATCAAAGCGACGATATCAGAATTTCGGTATTCTTTCATGGCTTTTTATTCTTTATCCTTCCAGTGCCATGACACATATTGCATTTGCGATACCCAGTGTTGCCGCCTGTCTTACGCTGTCGTGTCCGTGTCTTCGTTGTGACTTTCACTTTCTGCCCCATAGTTTACATCACCACCTCCGACAATGTTGATACCGCCGTCTTGCTGTGCTTCTATCTGCGTGCTTGTTTCTACTGTCTGGAATTGGCTCTCATAGTAAATCCATCCTGCATTTGTGCCTATCAACGCAACAATCAGAATGATGATTACTATCCACAACCTGCGATTGGACCGCTCCATTCTTGCTGTGGTGCTCTCAAAATAGATATAAGAAACATCTTCCACATTATCACTTCCTGATTGTCTGCTTTATACAAGCTTTCGGGAAATACTTCCTCACTTCTGCAAGCTCTCTTTCTGCATTGGCTTTCACAGAAAATGCGTTTGTCACAACATTGTATAGGATGTTACTTTCCTGTGGGGTCATATACTTATTGACCTTTGCAACAAATTCATCCCAGTGTGGGCGGATGTATATAGGACAATTCTTGTAACCATCATCGATCTTGTTGAGCTGGTCTATTGTGCCTTTTCTCCCGTTCCTCACATTGCACCAATAGTTGTGCGTAAAGAGATTGTGGTCTGTATCCATATTAAACCTTGACAGCAAGTAAGCTACAAGCCGTGCACAGTTATCCTCTGCCGCCTTGTCTTTTTCGCTTCCTGACCCATCCATGATACACTCAACTGAAATGGTCTGTACATTACCTGCCTGTGACCCGTTTCTTTCTCCTCTGCCGCTTTGCCCTGCGTGCCAGGACTGCTGCTCAAGCGGTAACATCTGCCACGCTTCATCATCATCCACATAAAAATGCACTCTTACGGTGCCCATATTCCCGTTTATAGTTGCTCTCACATATTGCTCGGGGTCGGTGGTCTGTCTCGCCTCGTTTATATCCCCTGTGTTGTGAACAGTAACGCCAAGCAGCGGCAAAGTCCTTACAGCAGGTAAACTTATCCCGTGTGGATTGTGGCGTGTAGCAAAGTATTCCTTTACTATCACTCCGTTGGCTGCGTATGTGTTATCAGGTATCAAAAATGCCATATGCTCTAACACCTCGAGAATTGCCGTTTTTACGGCTGTTTGTTTCGGTAGGGTAGTTTTACCACCCTACCCCTTAATCGCTTGATTTGACCCCTTTCCGTTCGTCTGAGGGGCATTCCTTTTTTATCATCTCATTCAGCAGGTGTATCACCCCATCAATGCCCCTCTGATAGTCAAGGGAATACTCCCACTCGATATACCCCGACAGGCATTCCAGCCAGTCACGTTTCTCGGAAAGGTCGTCAATGTCAAATAGCTTGCTTTTTGAAAGCATATTTGCTCCTTTTCAGAACTTTTTTCTGAAATCGTCTTTGTGTGCACTATCAGTAAGCCCCTCGCCTATGATGTAAGCGATAAGTGTTCCTGTTGCTGTGATAAGTGCTGTGGTCTTGGTCTGCTCTTCCTCGGAATATCCAAACATGACCATGATAGAAATAACAACCCCTACGACAGCCATCCAAAATTTACGGCTTGTCAGCTTCTGTTTCCAGTTTCTCATATCTCTCTACCTCCAAAAAGCGTATAGGATGATCTGCCACCGGCATCCGCATCACAGTGTTGTTGACCTCGATGTGCTCAGCATCTATGGTTATACTGTGATACGGGTGCTTTTTCAGTATTTCTATCAGCGGTTCACACAACTTTTCAATGATGTTCATTTCCTCTGTTGTCATTCTTCTATACTCCCGTAATCGTTCATGTCAAGATGAGCACTGATGTAGTCTGTAACTATCTGTATTGCTTTATTATCCGTTGCCTTGTCCTTTCTCCAAGTCGTCAATCCTGTGATTAGCTACTACAATCTTCTCGTCCTGTACTGCTTCGGACTGCTCCAGCTTGTACACCCGCTCCACAAGATTGTTATGCTTTGCAACCTGCTTTTCGAGCTGCTCCAGCCGATAGTTGGTCAGCTTGCTGTTGATGAGTATGCCTCCGAATTGTACGACAATACTACCAACCAGTCCGATTATTGCAACGATTATTGATGCGTCCATATCAAGCACTCTCCTCTACCACTGTAAGAGTGCCGATGATAACTTCTTCTTCAAGAAGTCCGACCGTCTCCCTTTCATGTTTTGTTCCATCCTCGATGCTCCAGTTCTTCGATGACCGCTGTTCTAAGTCTTTCAGGCACATCATCAATCGTTTTTTTACCTCTGATAATGAGGTTAGCATATACTTTAGCCATAATCTCACACCCCTATCAGTTCGTAGACTTCGCAAAGAGCAAGCTCGGTTGAGGTAAGCTCGTTTTCAAGCTCTTTGTTACGTCCGTCTATCATTTCAATGTATTCGTCTTTGGTGTATGCTACAAGGTCGAACTCATATTCAGTTCTTGTAGTAGGCTCGTCGTCCATGTTATCGTCTGTCACCGTGATCTCGTGAACGTTTGAGGCTACAAAGACGAGAGTTTCTTTTACGTCTACTTCTTTGGGGTATTCAGTTCCCCGTGTAGTTCCGTAGTTAATCATTGGTTATGCTCCTTTTATGTTGATTTCGTAGTATTTCTGAGTGTATTTTATAAGCGGTTGAATATACTTCTTCCTCAGATTAAATGAGTTACAGTGGTTTAACCTAAGTATAGAGACCGCGAAGAGAAAGTACGAGCACGATAACCCGAACCGCCATAACAACCCCAACAGAGACCAGCGTTAGCACCGGCATCCCAAGTCGCCCCGAAAAAGGCAATCCTGTGACCGTTCAAATTTGGTGATACAACGCTGTAGTCTCCAACAGGTATAGCCGCATTTCCGCCAGTCTTAGAGCACATGAACAACCAATCGTAGTCCTCGCTACCATATCCGAAATACTTAATATATCCGCTTTTTTGAGCAAGCGTAAACCCTGCAAACTTGTAGTTATCAGTTATCTTGTTATCAGCAAAACTCATATCCGAACAGATATAAACCTTGCCACCGCCATTGTTATAAGCACCGTACACATTAACTCCGTCTACCCACTTCCAAATATTCCCGTAGAAGTTTTCTATACCCCTATAACTAACAGAGGTTTTATTTGAGGCAGTCTGAGCAGTACCCGAATAGTCAACTGTACTTGTCGCAACACCCGATGCATTACCAAGACTTGCAGTAGAACCGATATAACTTGCCATATTACTTGTACCATCATCAGTGATACCTGTAACACCCGCACCTATTGAGTTCTGAATGTTGCAGTTCCCGTACTCCACGATGAACAGCAGCCAAACAGCACACACAGATTCCACTGTCTGCTGATACCAACCCGGTCCTCTGTTAGCGGCTATGTTTCTTGCTCCTTCTCTTGTCAAAGCATTACTTGACGTTGATCCCGAAATTGGTTTAGGTCCGCAATTAACATCAGCAGTCTTGTACGAAGTCGTAGCCTTGTCATAGTAAGTTATGGTTCGTTCATAGTTCCCACCGATTGAGCTGAGTTTATCACCCGTCCCCGCTGTCACGTTTAACACTTGTTCGTCATCAAGCAGATACTTGTTCTCACTTACGTCATAAGCTATGCCCTCATAAGCTGAGAGATAAGCGTGGTCTATTTCCTCACCATTTACAACAAAGAGTGGATGTACCTTAAACCCTGCTTTAGGAGCAGAACTTATGTAATACCGAGCTTTGAGTATGTGATAACCCTCTAAACCAAGCTCGGTTATTTTATGCCAATTTGCGGGGGTAAATGTCTCATCAGTGTTAGCAGTGGTACAAGTGTAGTATTCGTTATTGTAGATTACAGTGTCACCTACAGCATACTTTTTGGATGTCCAAGTTACTGCCTCGTAATCTTCCCAATCCTGTTTCTTCAGTTTTAAGGGAACGACTTTGTACCAAAACTTAGGTATCTCAACCATGACTTGTCCGTTAGTACCGTCTTCTATGTAGTTGTTATCTCCGTAATAAGCATTAACAGTTCCGTCGTCTGCGAGGTTACATCTTCTCATACCGCTGTAGACAGGGAATGTGTTGAAGTCTGAACCTGCGGTTTTACCTACTGCCCCTGCAAGGCGGGTAAATGTGTTGTTCTCATAATCAACCTCTAGCCCAATTATATCAGTATCATTATAACCTATATACGCTTGAATATCGGCTATATCAGCTCTTGCTTTAGCATCTTTAACATTGTATCCATTGAGTTTTGTAAAATCAGCCATCTTTTATCACCTCACTGTTATCGTTGCGGCTGTTCCCGTGAATGTAGGCAGAGAACCAGCATCAAAAGTCAGTTCTTCCGTTTCTGCGTTGTATGTCAGTGACGGCAGTGTACCTGTTATCGTTCCCGCAGGAGTATATTCACCACTTGCGCTATTTTTGTATGCCAGTGTGCCCAGTACAGAGGGGTCAAAGCCACCGCCACCTCCGCTGCTTTTTGCTTTCCCTATATAAGGTAGTACACTCTGCCCCGCTCTTACTTCCCAGCTCAGGTCTTCGGGATGTGCCACTCTTGCACCTCTCTCAACCGTGTAGTCCTCATCCTGTATGCTCAGATAGATAGTATCTGTCAGTATACCGTCATCAATGAGGATATATCCCTCATCACCTATGGTATACACGCCGTCCCCTGCCTGTGTGGGTGTCGCTGTAAGAGATACAAGCGTTCCTTTCGGTGCTTTCACACCAAAAGCATTATGTGTGCTTGAAAATGTGACTTTCATATTTTACCTCCTTATTCGTCAGGGAAGTTGCCGAGATAGTTGCCCCATACCATTTGATTGTTTTGTTTCAGATATGTGTTACCAAGGTCAATACGCATATAGTCACTGTTGTGATGATAGTTATTTGTGTCAGGAAATGCACCAAAGTTGATTGTATATGAGCTTGGATAACCCGTGTTACGTGGTGTCCCTGTCAGTGCGTAAGTATATGTTATCCATGATATGAAATCATCTGTATACCCGATAGTCATGAAGTTGCTTGTGCTGTCATAGGTGAATTTCGCAAAATACCACTTCAAAGGTTGTGTCACATAACTTTCGTTTACATCATACATCCACTGCCACTTACCCCATCCTGATGAGACATCTGTATACCCGATTCCCATACCAACAGACCTGTTGATATCAGAACCTATTTCGGCTGATGGTGTTTCATGGTAAGGCAGCCCACACGTGGCAAATAATGTGTTTTGGTCTCCGACTTGTTCTCTTGTCAATTTCCAAGCAACACCAATTTCCCAATCTCCCTGCCAGTTCATCCTGATATAGTCGTCATCCCCAGCAGGAACTATTGCACCTAATCCTGTTGCAAACCGTTCTACCGTTCGCCCACCATTATTGAATAGTAAGCCGACATTGCCAGAGCCATATCCCCGACTGCCGTTACCTACGCAGTCAAGTGATGTATAAAACTTAGGCATCTCAAATCCGCTTTCTCCACCGCCTTCACCACTACCACTCCCCATCCCTATAAAAGGTGTAACACTCGACCCTGCTCTGACCTCTATCCCATCCGCAGGATAGCACACTCTCGCCCCACGCTCCGCATTGTAGTCGTTGCCTGCCGTGCTCAGGTATATGCTGTCTGTCAGTATACCGTCATCAATGGTGTATGAGCCGTCATCGCCCACAACATACACACCGTCTTTTATAACGGTGGGCTCTTCTGTCAGGCTGATGAGCGTACCCTTTGGAGCCTTGATGCTCCAAGCGTTGTGTGTGCTGCTGAATGTGATTTTCATCGTGTTACCTCCTTGCAATCTTCGGGTAGAAATAACAGAAATCGGCAAATGTTGAGTGGTCTATCCACTTCATACATACCTTGTAGTAGTCTCCTATGTTGTCAGTGCCCTCTTCAATCCACCATCTGAAATCTCTCACAGGATAGTATCCGGTATTGTAATAGTTAGTGAGCTCCCAGAAGTAATAGTTATATGTTTCACCTGTTGATGTTTCCATAGTACAGCGGAAAGCATAGTAGGTACTGCCTGTTGTATCATCGTGTTGCGGTGTTGCCCCAATCGTAGTAGACCATGCAACTTCATCACTGTGGATACTGCGCCAGTAGCACGGGAAATTATTAAGTTCAGGTTGGTATGTTGAAGCACGGGGATAGAATTTCGTGTTCCAGAAACCAGCAACATCGGGGTCTGTGAACGCCCCAACATAGCTTATATTGATAGTTACGATTGTCCCGTCAGGCTGTTCAAACGCTTTATCTTTCCCGTCTATCTTTTCAACTCCTGCCGCTCCCGCATCATAGTATTCATTCGCTATATCCTCTATGCCGTTCAGTATATCAGCAGGTGTCTGAGGCTCTTCGGGTGGCGGTACATATGGCGGCAGGTCAGGGTCATACGCAGGGTCATCAGGGTCTCGCCTTGGGTCATCTTCGGGCACTTGGTCTCCGTGTTCTTTTTCCCACAAGTCTTGCCTTTTTTTCTTGACTTTGTCTTTCACCATATCACAGCAAGCCTTGTATCTTTGCAATTCTTCACTTTCATCCACCTCCACCCCCACCGTGACCCCGCTGTAGCCGTCCGCATTGTCGTCTGCGGGGTCGTAGGTGTATGTGCCGTTCTCTGTTATATTGACGGCTTTCTGCATAAGTTCGCTTTTCTTCCCCATCAGCATTCCTATTGCAATGCCTTTGTCTATGTCTTTCACGTACTATTCTCCGTCCTGTATATGTTAAGCGAATACTCTCCCTCTGTGGTCTCACTCTCTGTTGCAACATAATGCGTTGTCCACTGCTGCCCTACCGCCTTGATATGAGTATCATCTTCCTGTATAAGATTTATCGGACTTTCACCGCTTGAAAATGTTGTGCTGTTCTGATACTTCTGCCCACCGTTCTTTGCAATGTCCGTCAGTGTGGTCGTCATTTTCCCTGCATATGCAGTACCACACGGGAATAACGTGTATGTGGATTGACCCAAGCTGTCTATATCTATGTTAAGAGCTGTAACTATATAATCTCCGCTTATGCCGTGAATGGCATCCACAACAGATACCTTTGCGCCAAGGTCTACACCAAGCCCCACCGCCTGTATTGTCAAAGCCTTGACTTTATTGGATATCCTTGTAAGTTCATCTGCCGCCCTGTTATATAGTTCTCCCGCAGTCTCTGCTGTCTCATAGTCTGATACTTTCTCGATCACTCCATACATATTATACAGCGTGCCGTCCACATAGTCAATACTTGATGTGCCATTTAGTTTCAGCTTGTCTTTTCCGAGCGGTACAACTGATGTAAATATATCATCGCCTGAAATATCCGTATCAACATGGATAAGGTTAGCATCGTCACCCTGAAAGTTTATAGTTGCAACTGCTTGGTCGTCAACTCCGTACATCGCAATATTAGCTATGTATATGTTACATATCATCAGCCCGCTTGTTGTGTCTTGTGTGTTGTAATTAGGGATTACAGCAGCATTTTCGTCAAGTCCTGTCAAGTCTGTGAGTGCTTGCAGGCAAGGCTTATAATTCTCGTTGCCGTTTATTATCTGTTTCGGTGTGTATGCCCCGCCCTGCTGTTTCTCCGAGCCCCACAAGTTGGCATAATCAGCCAGTATGCTTACGTGTCTCTTTGCGCTTGCCCGGAAGCTGTGCTGAGAAGAGACCCAGTTGACATATTCGGATGGGTATGCACTTCTTTCTTCTCCATTTGCATCATACCACAGATGAGGGCGTGCCATTATATCTGACAGCCAAGCCAAAGCACCTTCACAGTCGACTATCTTGCTCTTGTACATATCAGTTTGTATGGATACCACACGCCCCAAGAAATACGCTCCGTTTGCATTTGCGTGTATCGTTGTACCAAGTATATAGATACTGTCATATAAAGGATGCTGCGGTGCTATTGTAAAGCTCAAAGACCCAGCAGAATTTATCTCCTTTGAAAGTCTTATGTTATATGCTCTTGCAGTGGTTGACCCCTCTGTGAACACATCCTGCCAAGTGTGGGAACTGCCGCCTGCATCACCCACATCAGCTTTTACCCAGTAACTCATATCATCACCACGGTTCTATTACATAGTCTATGTTGACAGTAGCAACACCACTGCTTATGGACAATCCACTTACTGTAAATCTGCCTGTGTGAGTGCCTACACTGCCAGCTTTGCCGTTCAAAGCACTCACTATGCCTGAAAATATCGTGCTTGCACTGCTGTAATATTCGTCAAGGACTTTGAATGTCCAGCTGCCTTCTGCGTTGTCATAAAACACCTGCCCGAAAACCTCTGTCAAGTCAATAGCGCCGTTAGCCCCGGGTGTCACAACATAGCTTGTTCTTGGTTTAGGTGGATTGACTATTGGTATGCCTTGCGGTGACAGGTGCCAGTCAGTGTAAGTGTTATATGTTGTCTCGCCTATTGTGAAATTCAGCGAGTGTAAGTTTGCAAAATCCGCTTCTGTTGTCGTGCCTGACCCTATCGCTTCAACAGACAGGGTGAGTGTTGACCTGTAATTTTGTGTGGCAAAATCAGATACACTCACAGTACCTGTTGCGGTATCATACAGCACATTATCTTCATACAGTCTTATCGTGCATTGCTTACCATTAACGGCGTTGCATATGGCAAGATATGTGTTGTATGTACTACTTTGCGCTGTGGGAGCGGCTGGAAAGTCTGCAAGGCCTACAAGCAGGAAATTCCAGCTGCTCTGATTTGCTGTCGGCTTGCCGTCTTTGTCTATTGTGGGAGCGGATATGACAGGCTTGGAAACGGCAATAAGTCCCCAGTCATCATAACTGTTGTATGTGGTATTGCCCACAGTCAATGCTACTTTGTAAAACATTATCCTGTAACTCCCCTTATTGCCGCTCTTGTAATTCTGCCCAGTGCCGTGTTTGTGTTAGGCAGTATAGCCCCAACAAGCTGCTTGCCGTCAATATTAACGCTGAAACCTTCTCCGAATGTGGTGTCTATCTTTGTCTGCAAGCCATTCATCACACCGTTCAAATCTTCTATGAGCTTCTTTAGATTGCCGCTGTCAGATTTTGACACTGCTTCCACAACCTCTGTCAGCTTTGTGTCAACTGTCTTTTGGATTTCATTGAGTGTCTCGTTTCTTTTCGTGTCAAGTTCCTTTGTGGCTTTGTCCAAATCCTCTGCATACAATTCACTTGATACCTTATCGCCTGTGTCCTCATATCTGTCCCAGATATTGCCCAGCTTTTTCAGCTCACTATCATCCATTTTCAGCAGATATTCAGCCGCTGCCGAGCCTTCTTCTGCACTCATGTTTGCAAGTTCTTTCAGCATAGTATCGCTGATGCCTTTTTCTTTCAGCTTTTTGATGTTTTCGTAGTATTCCTCCAACATCTTTATTCGCTTGGTAAGAAAATCCTTGGTCTTTGTAGCGGATACTTTGCCTGTTTTTTCGTCTTTGGTAAACTCAAACATACTGCTGAAAGAGTCTGTGAGCTTGTCTCCGAATGTCTCTATCTTCTTCTTTATGTCATCGACTGCTTTTTGATACTCACTGATTTTGTCTTTGGCATTCTTGATGATCTCGTCAATTGCAGAGGCGAAGGACTTCTTAGCATTTTCGGCATTCTTCTTGTCCTCTTCTATCATCTTTTTTGTCAGTTCTTTTCTTTGCTTTGCGATTTTAAGATGATATTCCTTGTAAAGGTCGGAGCTTTTGTCAAGTGTCTCAAGATATTTTTCTTCCTGTGTCAGCAGCCAATCTTCTGTTTTGTCATTGTCCACAGCAAAAATCTCGAACTCTTGGAATTGCTTTTGCAGGTCATATTTAAGCTGCTTTGACCTGTCTGCCTCTTGCTTTGCTCTTTCTTTGTCAACTTTTTGGGTCAGTTTCTGCTCTTCTTTGAGGAGCTTGTTGTTGTACTCCTTGTACAGCTCAGTGTTATGGTCTAACGCTTCAACATAAATTCGTTCCTGATGTATGAGCCATTCTTCCGAATACCCGTTCTCATACATCATACTTTCAAGGTCACGGAAATGATTTTTCAGTGCTTCTTTACGCTTTTTCTCTGCCGCTGCTAACGCTTTTTCGTCCTGCTCTTCCACTTCTGTGTAGGTATCAGCAACAGTCTTTTCTGCGGCTTTTCTGCGAGCCATAAGTTCCGCAATAGCATCCTCTGTGGTTTTGCCTGCATTTTCCACAGACTGCTTCTGAGCATCCGCCATCTTGCCTATGGCTTCATCGCTGTACTCAGTTACCCTTTCTATGCCATCTTCTGCCGTCCCATAATAATCGTCATATGCTTCCCGAATATCGCCTGTGAAATTACTTATGGCATCCACAACAACACCCTTGTTTTCGTCAAGGTTCTGGACAAATTCTGTTGTGGGCACATTGTTTATGTCGCCGTCATAAATGCTTTCGCCTGTAAGTGCTTCTCTTGCTTTGTCTATCCACAGCTTGACTTTCTTCTGTGCAACATCCAAAGAAGCCACAAGCCCATCCATCATCTTTTCGGCTGTCTCTGTCCAGTCTGCGTGTACAAGGCTATCCGCTATTGTTTTGATGATTTCATCGGGAACTTTTTGTATCTTATCAATGTTTTCTACAAATGTTGTTGCCAGCTTGATCATCATAGGCGGAACTTTTTCAAGCAACTCAGGCAGTGCATTTGCAAAGCCTTCCGCCAGTGATGTTACAAGCTGTATTGCGGCATCCACAAGAACATCTATGTTATTTATCAGTGTATCTGCCACTTGCAGAACCGCATCAACTGCAATAGGTATCAACTCAGGAAGTGTTTCCGACATACCATTTGCAAGTGATACTATCATATCAATGCCAGCCTGTACTATGTCAGGCAAAAGGTTTGATATTGTAGTTATTATGTCGTTGATAACATCAGGAACTATTGTGACAATAGAATTAAGTATATCAGGAAGCGCCTGCACCAACGCTTCCACAATTGATGTAGCTGCATCAAGCAACGGGGGCAAGAACTCATCTATCAATTGCGGGATTTTGTCTATGATAACAGGAGTAAACTCCTCAATAGCTGTTATCAGACTATACAGGGCTGTTTCGATTACAGGGCTTAAATTGCTAAGGGCTGTTTCCGCCGTGCTGATAACATCATTCATCAGCTTGCCTAAATCAGCTTCGGGATTGGATATTCCTGTAACAAGATTTTGCCAGGCAGCAGCAAGCGATTTAAGAGAGCCCTCAATAGTAGTCTTGGCTTCTTCTGCAGTTGCCCCGGCTATACCTAACTGTTCTTGAATAACGTGTATGGCATTATAAACATCTGCAAGATTGGATATATCATACTTTATGCCAGTAACCTTTTGAGCATCTTTAAGCAAGCGCTCCATTTCGGCTTTTGTGCCTTGATAGCCAAGCTTAAGGTTATCAAGCATGGTGTAATTTTCTCTTGCAAATCCTGAATAAGCGTTTTGTATAGACTCCATAGATGTGCCCATCTTATTCATATTATCGGACATATCCCTAAGAGCCAAATCCGCTACTTCTGCAGCTTTTTGATAATCACCCTCAAGGCTTTGAATAAGAGATGCAGAAAAGCCAGTTACAGTCTCCATGTACTGATTGGCAGACATACCCGCAGTTTCAAAAGCCTTGTTAGCATTTTCTATGATTTGGGGAGCGGCAGATATGGTACCCTCTAAATTGGTAAACAGTGTTTGCACACCGCCTATCAACTGCTCATAGTTTGAATATGCAGACACGCTTTCTTTGACAAGAGCTGTCACCCCTGCTACTGCCGCACTTGTTGTAGCTGCAATAGCTGTACCAGCCGCAGACACGGCTGTGCCTACTCTATCAAGACCGCTCTGCAGATCATCGTCATCAATGCCTATTTTAACAAACAAATCAAGTAGATCCATGCTTTCACCCCCTGACCTTTGCTATCTTAGATTTCATTCTTGCTATTATTTCCTGTGCCTGTGCATCTCCATCTTGCTCTTCTTCCTGCTCATCTTCACTCGGAGATATTATGTCTCTGTATGTCTTTGTCAATTCTGAACCACCCGCAAATCTCGCAGTATTAGAAGTAAGAATTTTCAAGGCGTTTGTAACATAAAAGCGGTATATATCATCGGTGGTTTTAATGTTTATCCTTGATGATACATACCGCAAAAACAGCTTTAATTCTTTTCTTCCGTGATATTCGCCGTAGCAGAGCCAGAGGGTGTCTGTGTTTCCTGACTCTGCGATGTAAAAAGCTCAAATATTGCAGGGTCATTCACAATGTCAAGCAGTTTCTTCGGCAATGACAGGATGTTACACTCATATTCTTCCACAGGCACCCCGTCCAGCACTGCCAGCACCTGCATCACGGCTTTCTTATGGTTCTTTATGGCTGTGCTGACAGCCTTTGCCTTCTTGCCTGCTCTGAGCCGTCTGACAACATCTTTGTCGCTTGCTATTTCTGCAATGGGCTCAATAAGGTCTGCAAGCATATCGAGGGCTTTCTCGCCTTTCACATCTGACAACTTCATATCTTTTTACTCCTCAGTCCACTTAGCGTACAGTATCATGTTCTTGTTGACAACATTAGTCGTGAAATCCCATTCAGTGATATACTGTGCTTCTGTGTACCATCCTGCAAATGTGTACCCTTCCTTTGTGGGCGCTGTGGGTTCAGTAGCCTTGCCTCCACTATCAACTGTCTGTGTTGTAACAGCCGTACCACCAACAGAGTCAAATTCGACCGTGTAACTGCTGGGGTCTATGCTGTAAAACTCCATAGGCATTGTGTTCTGGTCGTTAAGAGAAATATGCCCTGTGATAGTAATACTTGTCTGACCCTTGCCATTCTTGGAAGTAGTAAGACTCATACCGCCTGTTGAAAGAGCGTTCTTAAGCTTGACTGCAACCACACCGCCGTCTGCTCTGTCACCTACCCACCAAAGGTCTCTGAAATCTGACTGCTTCAAGTCCTTTCTCGGAGATACCTTGCTTGTCTCGGCATCAATATCGGCAGAACCCAGTGCCCATTTAAGCAGCGCAAGGCTTGTGCCGATACCTGTTGTAGTTATTTGACAAGCCCAACTGTCAAGGTGCATGAACTCCATCATATTTGCAGGCACGTTATCCACATCCGAGCTCAAATCGGAATATGTCGGTGTACAGGAAATGGTAACACCGCCTGTTGTTGCCGTCAATATAGTGCCATCGGGCGGCTCGACAGGATTTGCAGGGTCAAAAGCCGTAAGTAAAACACCCGCATCAAGCTGTAATGCTTCAAAGGTGTCCTGAGGTATCTTGGTAAACTTACCCATATTATATCCACTCCCTTAATATTAATAATCTGTGAAATACTCAACTGTGATGTTTAAAACAATTCTCCTAACAGTGTCATCCGTGTCAGACATTCTCTGTGAAAACGGTGTACCTTTGTATATCCACATACCACCGCCATCCACTCTTATAACTTTACCGCCTGCGGATAACGTCCTTGCTATCTCATAGCTTTTTAGCGTTATCTTTTCCCATGACGGTGATCTGTACCATATTGACGCCGACATTGCAGTTGGTACATTAAAAGCGTTTTCGCTGACAGAATATGTTATATACGGCATTTGTGCTTCAAGCGGTACAGTATACTGGTCATAAGCAGGAAGCCCAAAAGAACTCCAAAAGCTATGTATTGCCTGCGCAGTGTTCATATTTGGAACTCCTCTGCTGTTACTTGACGCATATCTAAGCCAGCACTTGTGGGCGTGTATTTGTCATCGCCATCGGAGGTAACTCTGAACACTTTGCCGTCACGAACTCTTCTGAACACATTATGGTATTCAAGCGTTATGTTCTTGGAGGTCGTGACAGTATACAAGGATGTTACTCCCTGTTTGTCTGCTACTCTTGCCTGAATGGAAGTGTCAAAGACAACAGCCGCATAAAAAGTCGCACCACTGACATATGTTTGCCTCGTCCCACCATATCCATCGTCTGACGTTATCTTATCGAGCATTATGCATTCATCCATAGCCTCCGACAGCAATGACATTATACATCCCTCGCTTTCCTGTATCTTTTTAGCCTGTCTGAGAAGTAAGAAAATGCGGCAGATCCTGCGGCAGAATTTCCGCCACTTCCGCTTGCCTTTGTGTAACTGTACCCGCCAAAGCTTTCACTGCTATACGGCGAGTCCAACACAGCGGCATTCTTTTCTTCCCACACAGACATATTCTCTATCAAAGACAGTGCATCGGGCGGTATTGCCATATACCACACAGCCCCGTCAAAGGTCTCATCTGTAAGCCCTTCCACAGGGTACTGATACACGCCGTCATTGAATACAGACCCTATGATACGAAAATACTGACCATTGAGCATATCGTCAATAACCAGTGTCCCGCCGCTTATGGTGTATTCACCAAAAGTCCGTTTGTAGTCAAACCAGTTATGTACTTCTGCACAAAAGTCAGCAACTTTCATTTTCTGCTCCGCCTTTTCTTTGTGATAAGCAGGTCCTCATTCTTTGCGTTGATTTCTTCAATAAGCTGTCTGTGTAGCTTATTGTCACTCCCACTTAATTCAGCTATTCTCCCCTCGGCAGGATGTATACCCGCTCTGGGGTATACATCGCCGACATTGTAGAGGAGGTTGCCGTCAGTGCGGTCGTTAAACGCATAAATCACACGGTACTGCATTATGCAGAAGCCGTCACAGTTACAGCGCAAGTAGCAGTATCGCCAGTAGTGCCGCTACCAACGCTTGCGGTTATTGTGGCAGTGCCTGCGCCAACTGCTGTTACCGTGCCATTGCTTACAGTAGCAACAGATGTGTCGGAGGATGTCCAAGTAACTGTTGCACCTGCGGGTGTGGTGGTAGCTGTCAGCTTTGTGCTGTCGCCTGCTGTTATGCTTGCAGTAGTCTTATCGAGGGTTATATATGTCTGCCCATTGATAGAAACGACTGCAATGGCATCAAGGTACTCTGCCCACAATGTCATACCCATGAGTACAAAGCTCTCACCCACTGCGGTGTTATAATTACCATTAGCATGGAAACCGATGAGGTTTGTCTCACCCTGTACAGTGTAGTTCAGGTTAAGCTGCCCAAACTGTGCATCACTTGGGTCAATATAGTAGTTGATTATATTATCCACAGGTGTTGCATACACAATGCCTGCGGGCACTTCGGAACTGAGTATCAGTGTATCAGCACCGAGGAAATTCTTCATATAGTCAACGCCAAACTGGTTCTGCACAGTGATAGTGGCAGAGCCAAGATAACTATATGCGTCAAGGATGTTTACCCACACAACTATGCGTGTAGCGTCCCTGTGCATTTTCTTGAACTTGTCCTTACATCTTCCGATAGCCATTGATATAGCCATCTGGAAAGAACTTTCATCGCTGGTAAGTGTACCGGTAGGCAGGAAATTGTAGAACCTGCTCATTACAACAGACTGCAGCTCATTTATGAACGCTTCATCTGTTCTCTGTACTGCGACCTCTGCACCATACTTAGTTACAGCTTCAATAGAAACTGCCTTTGCGTACTTTTCAAGCGTAAGGTCTGCATAAGATACAGGGCTTACAGTAGCTTCGCTGTAAGGTATCTCCTCGCCTTCGCCAACATTTCCATCTGCAAGGGTTATACTTGCCGTGTACGATGTGAGCACTGTGCCAGGCTGCTTCTTTATGGGTCTGAGAATACCCATGACTTCACGCAGAGCATCCCAGTTCTTAGCAAATCTTGTAACAAAGTCGATTTCTCTTGCTCTTACGGTTATATCGGAAGCAACCGTGAGTCCGCTCTTTGCCATTTGTTATCCTCCTAAAATCCGAATAATTCGTGATTTTCAGCTATTTTCTGCTGTCTTTCGGTGGTATCTTTGATTTTCAGAATGTCTTCCTTGGTAAGTTTGCCGCCGTTGTTCTCGGGTGGGTTCTTTGTGTCAGCACCCTCAACCTTTTTGGTGTCGATAAAATCAGCCCATTCGGTTTTCACATCATCCACAAGCTTATCCTTGTCTTTCAGCTTGCCGTCCTTATCAAGTTTGACATCTGCGAGATTTGTCACACGCATTACACTTGCTATTCGCTTTTCAGATATGCCCGCTTCTTTGAGCATTTCCTTATATGCCGCTTCTTTGGCAGACTTTTCAGCGATTGCAGATTGTTCTGACTTGTAATCATCGTATTCCTTCTTGAGAGCGTTGTACTTCTGCTCAAAATCACCGCCATTTGATTTAAGCTCATTCAGCTCTTTTTCCACAGCAGGCAGCCTTTCAGCATCCTTCTTGTATTTGTCCCTCTCATCTTTCAGTGCATCCACAGTCTCACTGTGGGCTTCGATGATCGTGTCAATCTGTTCATCAGTCAGGCTCATTCCTTTGAGCATTTTGCGCGTGATAGAGATAAGTCATTCCTCCCCAGTGCTTCGGTGGCGCTGCTTTGCCACGGAAAAATCTTATACACAGTTAATTGTAACACATATCTTTTTGCTTGTCAAGACTTTTTTTGAATGTAGGAACTCAATGTAGGATGTACATAAAAGCTACATTTTGGGAAACTCTCTATAGCTTTTTCTAAAAATTTTTTTTCTTTTTTTACTATTAGCTCTTTTATGTACATACTACATTCTCTTTTATATAAAAAAAGAAGTAATATATATAATATATATATATATAATATAATATAATATAAAGTTAGCATATGCTAACTATTGTAAACACATAGAAACAAAAAAATACAGATTTGTACTTATGCCATTTACATTCAATGGTTTTAGTCACAAATCTGCATTTGTAAATTTTTTATGAACGGTCAATATTCGCCAGGAAATAAAATCATTGTGGATGATCTGTCTGCCTCTGTGATTACCCAGATTTTGTTATCGGGCGCATCAGCTACAAGTTCCTGTGGAAGGTTATACGAACTGAACATCCTATCATCACTCACCGCTGCAATGTCATTGGTGTGAATATCCTTGGCGCTCATATCGCCCCAGTCAAAGGCGTTGTGCCTGCTGAAACAGTGAGATACAAAGCTCTTCCTGTCTGCATTGCCGCTTATCCAGGCATTGACCCCTTGAGTGCAATATATACCACCCTTTGCTATGGCAAATGCTGTCATAGCCTGTGCAGTGCCACACTGTGGGCATATTTCTCCCTGACCTTTTGTCCTGCTTATTGCAGGACGACCGTCATACTCTTTGCCACACAGTGGGCAAGTTCTTGTGTTGCTCATGTCGTTACTCCTCTCCTTACCATATGATCTTTGCTGATACGGGTTTACCTTCGTTCCAACTGTAAATCTCCTCAGGCTCATCCCAATCACAGCAATCCTCATCGCCGTTATAAAATGCTTCACGATTTGAGATTGACCAATATACATCGTAATCATTGCCGGCATTGTCCTCGGCTGAGGCTGTGTAATACTCGTGCAATACGGTTATAGACGGTTTTCCGTCATCCGTATGAAGCCGATAATAACCGTTCGTATACCATGCAGGTTGTGTTAATCTGATCTCTAACATAATACGCTCACTTTCTCCCCCGTTTTGCCACGTCATTACAACCCCTGCCTTGCAAGTATGTGCTGTTCAGCATAATAGCTGATTTCATCAAAATTCATCGCAGGATTTGTGTAACTTTCAATTCTGCCGACAGGCTCGCTGTTGATGAATAAAAAGCCGTTGACAACGTTAGCTGTCATTTCTGACGTGCTGGATTTGCCGACTCTGTAATCGGCAACCATCCTGGCGATATTGTGGAAGTCATGCTCTTCCATGAAATTAAGCTGTGGATATACATTGACCTTTACCCAATTGATTATATCTCTTCTTGTCATAGTAACCGCTCCTCTCATCTTCTCAGCTAACCCAGATTATCATATTGCCCATCAGGGTTATTTCTGTATTCTGTATTGAATATCCGTTCTCTGTTGCCCAGTCGGACATTCTCTTTTCACCGCCCAACTCCCAGCCATCGCACTTGTTGAGCAACTGATTGTCATTTATATTTACAACGTATATCATAGTGTACCTCCTATGTGGTATGTGTTTTCTGTTGTTATATACATTCTACCATATTTTCTTTTATGTGTCAATACTTTTTTAGAAATTTTTAGATAGATTCAGCAAATTTGTATAGATACACAAAAATTAAGATGTTTTTTGTGTATTTTGACATATGCCCTTAAATGCGCCCAGAATGCCCTGTATTCAACAGAAAAGGTGGGTAGTATATTTTATACTACCCACCTGTTAAAACGCTGAATAAGGGGCTATTCTGCCGCTGTTACGTCATCAAGACTTACTATGTAAATTTCATGTGGCGGATTAAGGTTTCTCACCTCTGCCTGATAAACTTTCTTGCCTTGCATTTTACGGAAAATATACGCTGTAAACATATACCTGTTGCTCAGCCCTGCCGCTTTCATCTTTGCATTGTCAACAATGACTTCCTTTTCCAGATACTCTGATACATCTGACGGTTTCATTAGATCACCCTATTTTAGATATTGGTCAAAAAGTTGTCTGTATTCTTCGGTATGTTCTGTGGCAGCGGGGCGAAGATATGGCTGTGCTTTTTGTCTGCTTGTGCCCATCTCTACATACGCCGCATATTCAACATCTGTGCCGATATATACAGCTTTTTCGTTTGCTCTTACATCATGAGTGATAGAGCTGCGCAGTCTGTCTGTATCAACAGGGCATAATAGCTTGGCATATGCTTCTGCTGTTATTCCCACAGCTTCAAGAGCGGCTTCAAGTCTGCTGCCGATTTCTTGTCTTACCTCGTCTGTGTGGTCGTGTATCTCATAGTTTGCCATCAAAAATCACCTCGATAATCTCCGATATTCAGCATTATATGCTTGTCTCAATGCTTCTGCTTTTCGCTCAGGAAGGTCAATCGGATTACTTTTGCTATGACCTTTTAACCACTCCTCATATGTCATATCACCAAGTTTTGAGTTGCGTTCAAATTCATCTGACCGTAATTTGTCAAGGTTTGTGCCCTTTACGACGCCTATCAGAGTGCAGCGGCAGTTGTACACAAGAAATGGTTCGGCTGTCGGGTCGCCTGGAAACCGAATAGTATAACCATCTACTTGAAACAGTTCACCCACTGCTCTGCGCTGACCATCAAGCAACCTGTGTTCGTGACGTGTTCTGCCGTCAAGTGTGGCTATCCATTCCTGCTGCATTTTTATGCCCATGCTTTCAGCCCGCTTGTAACTATCCACACGCCCTGCATTTTCTGCACCTGTGGTCATAGTGCGTGCGTTGCGGATAGCCGCTTTTCTGTTGGTATCTCCGACCGCTTCTGCAAGCCGTGTGGCTATCTTAGGTATGGGCTCGCCTTGCAGGATGCTTTGTGTCATAACAGACTGTATCACTTGCTTATTCCACAGGACATCCTTGCCATCTGCTATACGTTTTGACACACGTTTGCCCGGCGGTGGAAGTAACTGGGGGTCATCACGGACAAGCCGCTCGACTGTACTGCGGTCATATAGTGTGTATGATGTGTCTATCAATGAGCCTTTTTCTGCTTCATACGTTCCATAGTTGTGGTTAAGAGCATAAGCATCATAGGAGAACTGTCGTGTCATTGAAGCGACTTTCTCGTTAGTTTTATGAATATCCTGCGCCAAGGTGTTCTGCATTTCCGCCCAACGCTTGCCGATCATTATCTGACCTGTGCGCCAGTGGTTGTATTCTTCCTGAGTGATCTTGCCATCTTTAAGAGCCTGTCGCTTTATCTTATCTTTGACTTCAAATCTGCGAAGATAATCATCAAGTTTTGCCTGTACTTCTTTTGCTGCCTGTGCATACTCTTTGGATATACGCTTTTCAAGCTTTTTAAGCTCATTATCTGTCCACTTATGCCCATAATCCATTATTCTTCACCCTCGGGCATACGGTCTATCTCATCAGCTTGCATTTGCTTGATTATATCATCTGCTTTGTCGCCATCGCCGAGAACTTCCAGTATCTTTGTAACCACATAATCAGTAGGTAAGAATTGCGCACCTTGTATGATGTTCTGTATGATCTCAGATGCGTTCACAAGCATTGACCGTGTGAATGTGGGCTTATCATCCACACCTGCCAGTGCAAGTATCTTGCCAATAAACGCTACTATCTGATACTCAAAATCATCCGCCTTGCTGTTGAGCGGCTCATATGCTGCTTTAATTTGCGTTGCTGTAATTGCCCCGCCTGCAATAGTCTCTGTGTTGAGTGCCATTGCATCACGGTATAAGTCACGGTCAAGGCGTTCAAGCAGTGCTTCTCTGCTTGCATACGGTGCATCCTGCGTATGGCTTTGTGCAGTTGCCATATCGTCTGTTGTTGTGGCATGAATAGTTTTCATGCGCTCAACAAACTTTGCAAGGTCTATATCATCCATACCGCCTGCGTTCTGTATTGTCCAGTATACAATTGAAGCCTCATCTACGGTGTTTGCGAAACCGCTTTTGATAAGGTCATAGCAGTCTATCTGTTCACGCAGTCCGACTATCTCAGACTGGTGTTCACTGTTTCCCCACAGCGGCACAATCGGGAATGAGGGATAGTTTTCAGCATCATAGATGCGCTCACCATCTGCGGCATTGCTGACTATTTTAAGCTTGTATGCCCTCTTGGGATTGAGTATGCGTTCCTCTCCGTCAATCCATATATAGTCTGTATATCCATCTTCTTCATACAGTGTAGCTCTGAGGGGTTTATCTGCATCCACCTGCCAAAAGCGTATACCAGCACGCATTGAGCCGTTTTCCTCATCATACAGCGGCACAAATTCAAGCAGGCTGAATACTTCCAAGTGGTCGAGATTAAAAAAACCGAAAGACACACCATGCACAAGTGCGTTTTTTGCGCAGATTGAAAGCTGAGTGTCAAAAGCATATTTATCATTGCCCAGTTTATCAGCAGTCTGCTCCGTCTCCCACGTTACACCATTGCCCAGCAAGTATTGAGCTTCTTGCACAATGAATCTGTGGAAATGTCTACAAGCCATTTTGAAATTAGCTGACCATATATCAGGTATTGCCTTACCTGATACAGTGTAAAGTATCTTTTGATATTCTGTAATAGTCACATTCTTATGCCTGTTGTACTGATCTGCAACCCACGCTGTCTTATACAGTGCTGTACCCTTGTGTTCGAGTATGCACTGCTTTACAAACGCCATACGTTCTTTCTCGTCTTCACCTATTGCAATAAGATCCTGATATGTTTTCATAGAAATATACTCTCCATATGTTCTTTGCCCATTTTGCCGCTCAGCACTCGTATCAGGCTTGAAAGGCTATCAGGGCAGTCATCGTGTTCTGCGTTCTCGTTGTAATCACAAATCTGATCTATGTACTCTTGGTCTGTCCCTTTTACAAATATAACATCTTTCCACACAAATTTCAAGTGGGAAACGATTTTTATATGCTTATTTTGATATTCGTTATATGTTACAACCTTTAACCCGTATCCTCTGAATTTCTTTGCTACATATCCTTTGTCTGCATTAAGCTCATTGTACATCTTCTTGCACATAAATTTATCGTGCCACATAGCTATTTCAGGCATTACATCATCTATGTGCTTTCTCCAGCATTTGCCGAATACATAATACTTGCCGTCGTGTGTGGTGCATATTGTAAATGCCGTCCAGTCCTCACCATAATAAGCAGCATCGCAATGACTTGTGCCTTGCTCCACCAGTGCAGGGTCTGCGCCTGTTTGCGGGTCGGAGAATATAACATCATCATCTGCAATGTGCTTTAACTCATAGTTAGCGGCAAACAGGCTGTTAGTCATATGCGACTTTATGTCTGCCGCTTGCTCTGGTGTGATAAGTCCTGTTACATCCCAAGGGTATTTCTTAGGATTGGGCATCAATGTGAATGCGTCATCTTTATGCCATGGAGTGCCTGTATTGATAAACCGTCCGCCGCGGTTTTTGATGTTTTGAAGTTCCATGTATGCGCTTTTAGTTCGGCTTCTCTCTGCTTGTGATATTCTGTCATTTATATTAACAATATCATCAGTAACAACGATATCAGCATGCTTACCAGTGATTGATGTGCCGATACCAAGTCCTACTATCTGAGCTGAACCTTTGATTGAGGTAGTCAAGTTTGTGGAAATTTCAAAATTGCTGTTTTTGCTTAGTGCAAGCTGTTTGCCATACAAAACCTGAACTATTGTTCCGATACAACCTGATTGCAGTATGTTCCCGGTTTGCCGCATTATTTCTGCCACGTCATTGCTGGTCTTTCTGAAAAACATTGCCGTTTCATTCGGGGCAATTATGCAATGCAAGGCTAAAAAAAGAGATAGAGTTGTGGTTTTATAGCTTCCTCTATGCCCTTGCAATGTCTGGTCATCTTTGGCATATAAGAAACCTCTCAACCACTCATTGTGCATATCGGTCAGGTCTTTGAAACCTACCCACTTCCCTATCTCCACAGGTCTATACCATAGCAAATCAAGAATTTCCCGCTTGCTTGCTTTCAAAGTATTTCTCCATTTCTTTTATTGTATCATCGTCATTGATAGCCACAGCAACTTCCTGTGTCTCTCTCTGCCCTAAATATTGCTTTCCGAGCCATATTGCCATAGGAACACTGTGTTTTGATAGTTCAAACTGATTGCGTCTTAACTGTATTTTAAGCGCCATCAAGCTATTTTGTTTTGAATATTCTTGAAAATTAACGCCAAATTCACGTTTGCACCATCTGGACAGCGTGTCAATATTTGCAACCTTTCCTGTCTCATCTCTAAACCACCAGCAAATCTCTTCCTGCTTGCATCCTAACGCAACCAAATCTATAAACTGCTTTTTATCGAAGTTGATTGGCGGTCTTCCTCTCTTAGCCATTTAATCACCGCCTTCCACAATTCTTACAGCCGTTTCGCCTGTAAAGTTTTCATATCTCGAAATAATTACATCGCAATAGTGTGGGTCAAGTTCTGCCATATAGCATTTCCTGTTTAACTGTTCACAGGCTATTAGTGTGCTACCACTACCGCCGAAAACATCAAGGATGCTATCGTTTTCTTTTGAAAAATCTTTTAATATATCTGCAAGCATACCGACAGGCTTTTGTGTCGGATGTACTCGTTTCTCTTTTTCGTCAGCAACAAACCCCTGTTGGATTTTGGTGTACTTTTTTACGCTATTTCTCTCAATATTTGTCCACGCAAGTTCACAATCGCTATATGGATTTTGAAATTGAATATCTCCTACTTTATCCCAAACAATCCAACATTTACCCAAAGGCAATTTATCCGTGAAGTAATTTCCTCCGAAAATAATAGAGTTGTCTGCTTTCTCCAAAATCATATCGAAAGTATCTTTTGACGGTGAAAAACTATCCCATTCATCATCATATTTATTTGCCGTTTTCGGACTGCTACCAAAACCTCCAACGCCTTTATCTGCATTTATACCATATGGCGGGTCTGTCAGAAGTAGTTTAGCCTTTACCCGATCCATAAGCCTATCAATAACAGCAGTGTCCGTAGAATCTCCACAGATTAAACGGTGAGAACCAAGTTGCCACAAATCGCCTATTTTTACCTTTGGTTCTGTTGGCGGTTCGGGTGCTTCGTCCTCTTCGATTTCTGTGTTTTCTTCTATATCTTCGGGCAATCCCCAATCAATATCAAAATCACTAAAATCAAGTGTTGGTATATCTTCTGCAAGTAAATCAAAATCCCATTCGGACTCATTCAGTTTATTGTCTAAAAGTCGCAATTTTTGTACTTCGGTATCGCTTAAATCCTCAACTCTTACACACGGCACTTCATTCATCCGTAAGCGTTTAGCCGCTTCATATCGACAATGACCAATGATTATCACACCATCTTTATCAATCACAATCGGCTGTACAAATCCAAACTGGCGTATACTTTCAGCAACATTCTTGATTTGTTTGGTATCGTGCTTTTTGGCATTTCTGTAATACCCACGCACATTGTTGATATCTACATTTTGAATATCCATATCAATCATCCTTTTTTACTTAATATTCGCATTGTTGGCATACTGTTTTTGTCAAGATATTCTATTTTTAATTCCATAAAATCACTCCTTTCCACCATAATACACTATTTTTTACAGCCTGTCAAGCATAAAATCAAAAAAATAAGAGGGCTTTCGCCCCTTATTTTACGTTTATCATATTGTTGATATACTCATCTTGCATTTGACTTTATGGCTTTTGTGTTCAAAAAGTCTTTGTAGTTATCCATTATCATTCATCTCCAAACCCTCAAATTTGCTCTGTACGCCGTTTGCTTTCTCATATAGTAAATTATACCACCCTATGCATTAAAATCAATTTTAGGCGGCTCTCTGTTCGTCTGACGGCGTTTTCTGATATCAGCTTCTGCTGAGCTTACCTTTCGCCACTTATGCTCACTGTTGTCCTGTCTGCTCCTCATATACGCTGCCTGTTGCACCAGTATGCCATAGCACTCAGTGCACAGCTTCCCACTCTCAATAGGCTTATAGCACCGTGAACAGTATCCTTCGCCACGTAATTCAATCGGTATCGTGCCTTGCTTTCGCCTGTACTCACGCTGTTTCGCTGCTTTCTTTGCTCGGCATATATCACAGCTGATATGTTCTCCGTCCGTCTTTCGCTTCCCGCAGCGAACACATATCCCCTCCGCTTTGCGTTCAGCAGATACACGCTTTGTGTAATCAATGCGGTACTGCCTGACATCATCAAATATCGTTTTGTTTTTGTGGCGATCATTATCAGCCATTCGGCACTGCAAGCAGAGCTTATAACCCCTTTGCAAGTCGTCCTGTCCGCAATGCGGACATATGCCGTGTGAAAGATACCATTTTCTACGCTCTTTGTCATAGTCATTCATTGCTTGAACTCCTCAAAATTGTACTGTCGCTCTTTCAGATTTGTCTGTGCATAATCTGTAAATCGTATCTTTGTGAAATATATTCCTGCTGATACTCTGCCTTTTTCAGGCAATTTGGTAGCTATTTCCTTGAAAAACTTCTTGCTGGTCATTTCATACTCATTGTTAGCTTTTGCCCACTTAATATACATAGCAAACAAATCCTTTGCCATTATCTTATCGTTGCAAGTGTAATCAATGATAATACTGTCCTCAATAAAGCCTGCAAGCAGATCCATTTCGTTCTTGTACTCCTTGACAGCTTCCTGCACACAATCAGGCTCTTGTATGCCCTCTCTCTGCCACTTCATACATCCCTGCACAGCCCAATGCAATATCTGTGGCATTTCTTTACGTAGCTTGTATTTCAGTGTCTTGTCAACTTTTTCGGGAGGAATGTTGACCTCAAACGGTATCAGCTTTATCCTGCGCCATATGCCCACATCAGTGCCCCGTATAACAGGTTTATGGTTTGTTGCCACCCAAATCTTAAATTCAGGCGTGTACTCAAATTCTTCCCCATACAGAAACCTACACGTTATCTTTGAACCGCCCGTGAGTTGTTTAAGCAAGCCTTCATTGAGCCGCACTCCCTCTGTGGGTTCCTCACAGGTGACGTATCTTGCAGATTTCAAGCGCGCCACATCGGAATTAGCTCCCTCACTACCGAACTTTCTCATCATTATCGTTTCAGGCTGTGTGTTTGCCGCATAGTCTCCGAGCATATCTGCAAGCGTGTCCAAGAATGTGCTTTTGCCGTTATTGCCCATACCATACAGAAAATATGCGCATTGCTCCCGTGTAGACCCACTCAAACTATATCCCACACACCGCTGTATGTATTCTTGCAGTGACTTGTTACCTGCTGTCACATCATCAAGGAATTTCATCCACATAGCAGGCTCTTTGTCTGACATATCATAATCGCACATAGTTATTTTTGACATCATAAAACTGCTGTCATGTGGTATTAACTCGCCGTTCCGCAGATTAACAATGCCGTTCTGACAGTTGAGAAAATCAGGATAACTATCAAGCATATTTGTTCCTATGGGTATTTCATCTAAATGCTGGCATTCCTTGATCATAGCTTCCTTATTGTGCGACCCTGCTGTCTTATTGGCAAACTTCAACATTTTAGATTGCATATCTTCATCTTGTTCTACAAGGGCTTCCTGCTTTATGTCCTCACAGATTATGTCTGCAAGTTTCTTTATCTCGCCGCTTTCGTCAAGTCTCCAAGTCTTGCCGTCCCAGTAATACCATTTCTTGCGATTATAGCTGTATCTGATGATATGCCCGAACTTGTCGTATAGTCTGTGAGCATTGCCTGTATCTGTCAAGTCATATCGTTCTTTTGGTACGGCTACACCCATCTGTCCGTTACTGAACACGGCAAATGCTAACTCTGTGCTGTCCTCTCCGTGCTTTGCAGGGTTGTAGACTTCTGTGCACGCCATACAAGCCTTATGTATCGTTATATTGCCGTATGTGTTAGCACCTCTGCGTTCTTCCCACTTCGGGCGCATAAGACCGCTTGACCTGAATATCCTGTCCATCTGAGCACTGTCTTTCCCAGTCCAGAATGCAAGCATATTACAAAGGGCTAAATCTGCTTCAGACTGTGAATGATATACTCCCTGCCACTCGCCTTGATACAGCATCGTGAATAAATACCCGCTTTTGCAGTTGCGGGCTTTATCTACTACCTGTTGGTCATCCATAGATATGCTGACAACAGGTAAATGCTTTTCTGCTTTCGGTGTGTCTGATGGGAGATATTTGTTGTGTAATACTTTCACGCTCTCTGTACAATCGGCAACAGTCTTGTATTTTTCGTTATACACGTTGCCTGTGCAGATAAAATATCTGCCTGTGCTGTACATTTCCACGCCGTTCTTGCGCCTTGCCCCATCAGGCAGTACACCCCTGCATATGATGTGGATGCCCGTGCCGCTCTTGCTTATCTCTGCATAGCTTTGCAAGGTCTCCACAAACTCATCACAAAAGTCCACATTGTCTATGCAGTGGTCTAAGTCAACTCCAAAATACCCATTGGCAAACATAAATCCTATGCCGTCAAATGAATACTTATCACAAGCAGCAACAGCAGTGTCAAAGTCCGCCCAGGTATCAGGATTGTTGCTTTGTGCGTTCTTGCCTGTGTAGGCGTTCTTCGGTATCTTGTCTTTGCCGACCCAGCATACCCACTGTTTCAATCCTCTTATCTCATCAGGGATATTTTCTATCTTTGTGATCATTCCCGCACCTCGATTTGTACCGCATTTCTTATCTTATCCCAGTCAATGCCTATCTGCGTGCTTAAATACTCCTCTATCTGTCTGTCATCAAGGTACTTTCCGAAAACAGGCGGCATTGTAAGCAATGCACACACATCATCATACAGTTTCAGGCATTTATCTTTGTGCCAGTGTCTGTACTTGTACAGGACATAAAGGACTGCGCCCATCACAGCAGGAAATGCGTTGTCTATGGCTTGCCGTGTCAAGCTATCGCACTCTTTATGGGTCAACCTCTTTACTTTGTACCTTGCTTTCATCTTCCTCTATCTCCTTATCCACACAGCAACACACGGCAACTATTATACCTATCACGCCTGTTACGGCAGCTAACACGGCAAACACCCATATGATTACATCAATCATTATTTACTCTCTTGTAATATCGCCTGTGGTCTGATGTAACACTTCTGTGATAAGTCCTTGAACTTCGGACTTATCAAGATCAAGCTTCTCTGCAACCTCATCTAAGGTCATGTAAGATTTCATCCTATATCTCCTTACTCATACGCCTTCCTAACTGCCTGCACATTCCCCTCAAAGCCCTCAATATAAGAGATATCGCCCATCTTGCGTGCCATATCATCAAGCTCCTGTGTGTCCACAACAAACTCTATGACATTCTTTCCACCGTCTGACATTGCAGTGTATCTATGCAAGCTGTCAGTGTGACAGTCTGCTTTGAAGTCTCCCACAACTGCTGTAAACTCCTCACCGCTATCAAGTGTCACCCTGAACCGCTCCCCGATGTACTTAGCATAATAGGAGCCCAGGGCAATAACATAGTCATCGCCATATCTGCGGAGACCATCTTCATCAGTCCAACAATCTTCCTGCAACTTGTATTGTGGGCTGTTCGTGTTGGTGATACATTCCCAGTCCATATAGGATTTAAAGGATGTATCTCCCATAGGCACTGCATACTCCACAGGCTTCGGGCTGTCTGTTACTACCTCAGGCACAAATGCTACCGCTCCCGCTTCCACACTTTCAGGCTTTGGCTTTAACGCTTCACCCGTCCATTTCACAGCAACATTACAGCTTGTGACAAATGCAGATACAAGCAGAATATCAATTCCAAGCTTACCAATACTAATCCTCTTTAAGTTCATCTCGATTACTTCCTCTCACTAATCTGTCGGCTTCTTCCTGTGAAATAAACCATTGTGCTTTCTCTGTATCGGGTATCTTCACGGCTTTTACCTTGCCCGTCTTTATCCAGCGACGGACTGTGTAAGTCGTTACACCGAATAACTTTGCAACCTTTGTAACTGTAAGCATTTTACTCATAGCTTTTACCTCCTGCAATACATTCTAACATATATATTTTTATTTGTCAATAGGTTTTTAGATATTTTTATTGTGCAGTTTTCACAATTTCCTTATGTGAAAATTTATATACTTTTGCTTTGCCCCAAACCTCAACATTGTTATTCCAGTATGCTATGTTATACCCGTATCGCCATTTACCGCCGCTCATAGACTGTTGCTTTAACTTTTCTAAAACTTCCTGCTCACTCATGCCTTGAAAAGGTTCGGCAACAGCCTTTAATATCTGTATACGCTCATCCATCTGCGCTGACACACCCCAACTTTTTGTAATATCCTCTGCGCTTGCTTGCCCAGCCTTTATATAGCCCGAAATCATCCACAAAGTCAATGACCGTTCCGTATTCTTTGCCTTCTGCTTTCCTTGCAACTCTGCCTACTGCCTGTGTAACTGTGCGCTCGTTCTTCTCAGGCGTGGCAAATACAACATATCTCAGATTAGGACAATCCAATCCCTCTGCTGCAAGCTGATATGTGGCAAATATGCAGTCAATCTCGCCTGCATTAAGTTTTGCCAGTGCTTCTTTACGTTCCTGCCTTGCTTTCTTTGATGTACCCATTGCAGATATACAGATAGACTTGCCTTTATACATATCAAACATATCCTGCAAATACTGAACACGATTTGCAAGCACCATCGAAAATGACTTACACTCTGTGTTCACCACATCCATTACTTGGTCAAATCTTCCTCCGTCACTTATTAAGTCGCTTGTTAATGCCGCATAATCAATAGTGCCGTCGCCGTTCAGGACTGCTTCCACATCAGGATAATACTCCGTTTTGACGGTCTTGATTTTCACAGG
>Ga0326511_10000601_pt1 | contig 31667 bp, 28 predicted proteins | sample 0_2496_0518_D_FD_203701 | JGI IMG/M metagenome (GOLD analysis project Ga0326511, IMG submission 203701) | Bovine rumen microbial communities from UC Davis, California, United States - 0_2496_0518 | ecosystem: Host-associated > Mammals > Digestive system > Stomach > Rumen | place: USA...
CCTCAAAAAAATCCTGATTCAGCCATTTACGGAGCGTACTCCGTTCCCAGCTTGTATAAATACAATCAGAAAACATGCGTTTTGCATCAAGAACATATCTGCTCAGGACGAGCATTTTTTCCTGATTTTCGTGCAATATCAGCCATTCGACAGGCATTCCTGCATATGTTCCAAATATTATAGTTTTATATTTTTTCATTCAGATTCCTCCTGACTTATTTATTATACACGAAAATTTTTAAAAATGCAATAGGTTTCAGAAGGAAACTGTATTTGTTTTTTCAGATATATAAAAAAATTCCGCCGCTGAACAGCGGCGGGTTTCTGTCATATACGAATGCTTACGGAACTGTTGCCGGAACGGTCTTTTTTCACGACAATCTGCTTTTCAATATGCGATTTCAGATCTGCTACATGTGAGATGATTCCGATCAGCCGATGATTTTCTGACAGATCAGAAAGCGATTTTATCGCCTGACGGAGAGAATTTTCATCAAGTGAACCAAAGCCTTCATCTACAAACATAGTATCCAGTTCAATTCCTCCGGAGGATGACTGAATTTCTTCTGACAGGCCTAACGCAAGAGAAAGAGAGGCTTTAAACGATTCGCCGCCGGAAAGCGTTTTTACACTCCGGACAGTACCGTTCCAGTTATCTGTTACATTCAGTTCGAGGCCGTCTTTAGCTGTTGCACTGCCCGTACCTTGTTTTTTTTCTGTACTGCGGATGAGCGTATATTGACCATCAGTCATGATATACAGATGTTTATTAGCTCTTTCGATGATTTTATCAAAAAAAGCGGTCTGTACATAAGTTTCAAGCTGAATCGTACCCCTGCCATTAGCTGTTCTGTCAAGCGGCTGGAGCATATAATATCTTTTTTCGGCTTCAAGAAGCTGTTTCTGATTTTTATGAATCTCTTCTTTCTGACGGGAGTTATTTTCTTTTCTGAAATTCAGCTCTTTTTCTATTTTTTTCAGATTGATTTTTTCCTGTTCGGCAGAGTATTTCTGATTTTCAGTATCAGTTTTATCAATAGCCGGATAGCCGGAGATTTCTTTTTCAAGCTGTTCTTTATGACCGTTCAGATTACTGAGAATATCCTTGAATTGACCAACTAGTTTTCTTGTTTGATCAATATTTTTAATAATCTGATTATTTTTATTATTCAATTCAGAAATTTCTTTCCGGAGTATTCCGGCGGTCTCATCAGGAGTCTGATCAGCTTGCAGATACTGTTCCAGTTCCTGAGAGCGGAGATCATACTGACCTTTGATTGTATTGAACTGATTTTCTGCATTCTGAACATTCTGAGCATAGTTTTTCAGATCAGCCTGACGAGCTTCGAGTTCAGCAGTTTTATTTTTCAGTTCTTTCTGATTCTTTTGTTTCTGATTCAGCTGTTTCTGATTTTCCTGAGTCCGTCTGTCGATTTCCTGAATTGCCTGCATATCAGCATTTTCCTGAATCTTAGCAGTTTCTTGGGCCTGTTCAAACGGACAGTTCAGGAGCGTTCCGGCTTCTTCTGAGAGTTTCTTTTTCTGTTCTTCCGCGCGGGTAACGGCTTCTTTGGATGCAAGACTTGCTTGGTTTAATTTCTCAGATGCAGAATCAGCTTTTTTCTTGAGTCTTTCGAGATCGGCTTCCGTTATGGATTCAGCAGGGCAGGCGGCTGGTTTGGGATGTTCCAGCGAACCGCAGACGGGACAGCGAATGCCCTCTTGAAGCTGACCGGCAAGAATTCCGGCTTGATTGTTTAAAAACAGTCGGTTTGCCTGTCGATAAGCATCAGAAACTTCGTCACATTCCTGAAATTTTTTCAAATAATCTTCCTGAGCGTTTTTCTGCTTGATCAGCAAATTATCATATTCAGAGCAATCTTTCCGGAATTTCTGAATCTGGTTAATATGATTCTGAATTTTATCCAGTTCATTTCCGAGGCTGATTTTTTCTGCCTCGCAGTCGGAAAGCTGTTCCAGATTCTGACGGAGAATTTTAATTTCTTCCTGAATTTCATTACATTCCTGCTGACAGGCTTCCTGTTTCTGAATGGCAGAGTTTTTATTTTTTTCTGTCCGTTTCAGATCAGATTCCAGATTCTGGAATTCTTCCAGTAATTTCAGTTTCTGTTCGAGCTGAGTAATCTGGTTTTGATTCTGTTCTTTTTCCGGCTGATGGGATTCGGCATCCTGAAAGGCCTGTTCTGCCTGCTGATGCTGTTTTTCTGCAATAGAGATTTTTTTCTGAATTTCAGTGAATTCTTTTTGTTTTTCAGCAATTCTGAGATTTTCATCAAGTTTTTTGATCAGAGCTTCCAGTTCTGTAGTTTGTTTGGAAATATCAATTTCGAGATTAGCATCATATTGTTCGATTTCATTCAGAATTTCAATAATTTCATCATGATTTTTCTGATCAAGATTCAATTTTTTCTGATCGAATGCCGGAACAGCAGGGAAAGCAATCTGTGAACAAAATATTTCTTTATCTTTTTTTGCATCTGATACTGCGGTTTCAGCGATTTTAGTTTCTTCTCCGATTCTTTTCTGAAGTATTGCAAAAGGCTTTGTTTTGAATAATGCCTGTAAAATAGGCTGACGATCTGTCGTGCTTGCCATCAGCAATTTGAGAAAATCGCCCTGTGCGATCATAGCAATCTGAACAAATTGTTTTTTATCCAGTCCGATAATCTCCTGAATTTTTTCTTTTACCTGAGCAGAATGAGAAATACACTGATCTTGATAACGCAGAACAACAGAAGTTTCTCTTTTTACTTCTCCGGTTTTTTTCTGAGTTCTGTGCTCTTGTGAACGTTTGATCGTATATTCTATATTTTTGTCTTCAAAAACAAGCTCAACATATGTTTTTGTATCCGGCTTGGCATATTTGGAACGAAGCATATGTTCTTTACGGTTACTTCCGCTTGCTTCGCCGTAGAGTGCATAAGTAATCGCATCGAAGATAGTTGTCTTTCCTGCACCGGTATCGCCTGTAATGAGATACAGTCCGCTCGTGCCGAGTTTTTCGAGATCGACAACAGTTTTTCCGGCATAAGGGCCGAAAGCAGATATTTCAAGTTTCAGCGGTCTCATAATTTTCCCCCCATATTTCTTTGATTATATCTTCAAGAAAATTTTTCTGATCTTCCGTGAGAGATTCCTGACTCATCTGTGTATAGAAATCAGAGAACAGTTCCAATGGTGTTTCTGCTTCAGAATTTGCTTTATATTTCAGATTTTTAATATCTGGTTTATATTCGTTTTCATAATTCATAGTCATAAGATTAGGAAATACATTGCGCAGACTGAAAACAGCATCTATAATCGGTTCTTTATCCCTCAGGATGACACGGGTATAGTCATCTGATTTTTCCATTTTCATGATATTCTGGAAACTGTCACGAACTTCCTGCATATCTCTTTCAGGCACAAGAGGAATTTCTTTAATATCAGGCTCTGTGCCTTTTTTTCTGATTTCAGCAATGGTAACAGATTTATGATGCTCGACTTCTGAGAAAGAATATTTCAGAGGCGTACCGCTGTAGCGAATTCTGGAACTTCCGATATTCTGAGGACTATGCAGATGTCCCAGAGCGACATAATCAAAATCAGCAAAGACAGAAGCATTGACATTCTGGACATTTCCGACATAGATTTCTTCGGAATCGCATCTTTCCGCACCCGTGACATACTGATGTGCAATCAGGATATTTCGGGCAGAAGTATCAATCTGCATGGCAGAAATGGCAGAAGAGACGGCATCTTCATAACTGCTGATTTTCTTGTCTTCAAAAAATTCCCTGACACTGTGAGGACTAATAAACGGAAGCAGATAAAAATAAATTTCGCCGTGCTCATCATGAAGAATCACAGGATGAATTTTTCCGGAATAGACAGGAGAAAAATAAATATTGCTTTTCTGCATGATTTTAGAGCCGAAAGCAATGCGTTCGGCAGAATCATGATTTCCGCTGATGATGCATACAGGCAGATTACGTTCAGAAAGCTGACTGATAAAGTGATCAAACAAAGCAACAGCCTCAGCGGGCGGAACGGATTTGTCATAGACATCTCCGGCGATGACGATACAATCCGGAGTTTCTTCATCAGTGATTTCAATAATTTTGTTAAGAATAAATTTCTGATCCGGCAGAAGTGAAAAATCATGGAGTTTTTTTCCAAGATGCAGATCAGAAAGATGCATGATTTTCATAAAAAACCTCCTTTTGAAATTCAATCATTTGTATAATTATAACATATTTTTAGATTTTTGTCAATCATATTTTATAAAAAACAAAAAAAGCCGGACAAGCCGGCTTTTGTTTAATTACAGATCTGTATCTCTGACGGTAACAGGAAGCACCTGTGCAAATACAGCAAAGAATTTAACAGGAATATATTTATCAATATGGCACTTTCCGAAGAACCATTTCCGATAACTGCAAGCCCTGATCATATCTTCAAAGAAAGTGTGAATTTCCAGACGCTGTGCGGCATCGACGCCAAGACAGTCTTTCAGAACCCCAGGGGGTTCATGAGTCAGGACATAATCAATTTTATTATGATATTTTTGCAGATTTGCAACGGCAGCTGTGACTTCTTTATGAGTCGGTCGTTCCTGTTTCCACCATGTTTCCGGAGAACGGTATTCATAATCCTGACTGTGACCGCCGCCAAAAACAAAGAAAGTCTTGTTTTCGATCTCAAAAATCTGTCCGCGCATCAGATGTATGATATTCGGAGCGATTCTGTGAATTTTTCCGCCGTTCCATTTTTCTACAGGATATTCTGCAAGCAGATCGAAATTTTCATGACACCCATCCAGAAAAGCGACAGTAAACGGCAGTTCCGACATTTTCTTCAAAATTTGTTTTTCTTTGCGGCTGCCGTCCCAGATAAAACCGAAATCGCCGCAGATCATGAGCGTATCGCCTTTTCTGAGCCGCCGGATTTGTTTTTCCTTGAATCTGTCCCATTCGCCGTGCATATCACCAGTTACATAAACCATAAGTTTTTTATCTCCTCTGTCTGTTATTCTGATATTATTATAGCATGACAGAAAGCAGGATGTCAAGAAGCCGGACGGATTATATCTGAACAGTATTCTGCATTTTTCCGGATTTCCTTATGCTTTCCGATTTTTCTTCCGTTTGGTTTTATTGGCATACATACGGGCATCGGCTTCGTCCATGAGAGACTGAAGTTTGTCTTTTTCTGTGATTTTCCGGCAGACATAGCCGAGGCTGGTTTCTACCTGATAGGGCTTATCTGATTCGGCATTGTACTGCATGAGAAAATCATTGATATACTGGATATATTCTTTCAGATCTTCTTCTGTATACTCATCACAGCCGATGACAAGAAACTCATCTCCGCCGGTTCGGGCACAGATTTCATTAAGAGAAAAACAGGTATTCAGGGCATTGGCAACGACAGAGATCGCATTATCTCCCTCAAGATGGCCATAAGTGTCATTAATCACTTTCAGACCGTCAAGATCGGCAGCGAAAATCAATAATTTTTTATGCTCTGATTTCTGTGCCTTGCTGAAAATTTCCTGTGAATAATGCTGATAGCCGTGTCTGTTATAAATACCTGTCAGCGTATCGCGTACAGAGGCCATGAATAATCTCTGATTCATACTGTTGAAATTATTTTTAATCCTCATGAATTCAAAAGCATTGTTTAAATTTCTCGTCCAGTTCTGATAAATCGAATCATAAGCCTTGAACTTATCGCCGTAGCCTATTACCGTATAGCCGAAACAGCGTTCGTTGAAATGCAGAGGAGTAAAATAATAGGCTCTGGATTTTTCTCTGTCGGCATGAAGCGCAGGCAGAATATCATTTTTATCAAATGCTTCATCTGTGATATATCCCTGATGATCTGTATCTGTAATCCGGAGATGCATTTTTTCTGTATATTGATTATAATCTGATTTATTATCAGAATTTTTCGACAGATCATCCCAGTCTTCGCACATACAGAGATAAAAATCATTCAGATCTTTGATTAAATACAAATGATCCATAATCTTCGCAAACAGAGCATTCAGTGTCGGCATGGAATTGAGCCGTTCTGCCATAGGGACATCTTCAAACAGCTTTCTGGTATCTTCGATTTCATGAATTTCTTTCTGACGTTCTTCAAATTTCTGATTGAAATCCTCACCACAGCCACAGCTTTCGGCCGGAATCAGATAACCCTTGTCAATTCTGACAGGTTCAGCCTGCTCGCCGGTGATCATCTCATGCAGTTTCAGAACGCCCTGAATGCCCATGCCTAAGATCGGTCTTGCATAAGTCGTGACAGAAGGCACATTTTCAGCGGCTTCTTTTCCGGCATCATAGCCGACAACAACAATTTCTTCCGGTATTTTAAAGCCCAGTTCGATCAGTCTGTTACAAAGCGTAATCGCTGCCATATCACAACAGCAGACGACTGCTTCCGGCTTTTCGATCTGTCCGGATGCGATTTTTTCTGCTAAATCCAAAGCGGCTTGTTTCCAGAAATCGCCATAGATAATATAACCTTCCGGAATTTCCAGTTTATGCGAAGCCATTGCATTTTTATAGCCCTGAGCGCGCATTTCTGCCTGCATATTATTCTGAAATCCGGTCAGACAAAGAATTTTTTCAAGATGATGTGTTTCGATCAGATGACTGACAATCTGTTCCGAAGCGGTGACATCATCTACCATAATACAGGTATATTCTTTACTGTCTCCCTCGAGAATCACAACAGGTATATGACATTTTTGATTTAAATCCTGTTCGATCTGTTCTCTCAGGAAATTACTGTTGAATGCACAGGGGGCATAGATCACGCCATCGAATATTTCATAATTCACAAGATCAAAAATCCGGTTTTCACCGAGCTGATATTCCGTATGATTTTCATAGCTCATGAAAGGCGAGAAAATACAGACATCATAATTCAGTTCCGCCGCCTGTGAAAGAATGCCCTCTAAAAACAAATGCTGATAAGTTTTGTATACGACACCGGCTGTCAGCACAGCGATTCTTCTGCGATTTTTCATAAAATTCACCATCATTCTTATTTTGCTGTGATTATTTGCGTTATCTATTATTGTAACAGATAAATAGAGAATCTGCAATAGAGAAATTATGAACAAATCGTTTTCGTCACCAAAAAAACATGTTTATTTTTTATATATTATGCCGAATTTATTTCAGAGTCACGACTGTGACTCCGTTTTCACCCTCGCCATAGACACCATTTCGATATTCTTTCACGCATTTCATGGATTTCAGTTTCTGCTGAACAGCATTTCTCAATAGGCCCGTGCCTTTACCGTGAATGATCGTTACTGTTCCGATATTGGCAAGCATCGCACTGGAAATAAACTGCTCTACTTCATAGACACCATCATCACAGGAATATCCACGAATATCCAGTTCCATAGAGCCTTTGCGTTCGACTTTGGCAGAAACCTGATGAGATTTTTTCTTTTTCTGATTTTTCTGATTCTGTCTTGAAGTATCTAATAATCTCAGACGGGAAATCTGAATTTTCATTTTCATGATGCCCATCTGAACTAAAACAGAATCTGAATTTTCATTGACATCAGAAGCAATCACAGCTTCCTGCTGTAAATCAGCAATCAGAACTCTGTCACCTTTTTTCAGGGGACGGGGGAGAACATATTCACCATTTTCTCCAATACTGCCGATCACAGGATTTGCTGTCTTATACATCTCTCTTAACTGCTGTGTACTTGCAGATTTCAGAGAAGAAACACGGCTTGCGAAATCAGCTTTTTCTTTCTCTTTCCGGAGCTGTTCGAGTTCATCAAGCAAGGCATTCGACTGAGCTTTTGTAGATTCGACTATCCGGCTTGCCTGAGCGGCCGCTCTCTCGATCGTTTCTTTTTCATCTTCGAGAATCTGATTTTTTTTCTGTTCCCATTCGGCTTTTAATCTTTCCGCTTCCTGCCGGAGCTGAACAGCCTGTTCTTTTTCTTCTTCGAGTTCTTTCCGAGCCTGTTCAAATTTTTCGATCACATGCTCGAATTTTTTATTTTCTTCACTGATCAGAGATTCGGCATGTTTCAGAATCACTTCCGGAACGCCTAACTGTCCGGAGATCGCAAAGGCATTCGATTTCCCCGGAGAACCGGATATTAATCTGTAAGTCGGCCGGAGCGTCTCTGTATTGAACTCACAGGAAGCATTCAGAACATCAGGAGTATCAGCGGCATAGAGTTTCAGTTCCTGATAATGCGTTGTTACCATGAGTTTCGCACCGAGCTGTTTCAGATAATCAATCACAGAGATCGCTAAAGCCGCACCCTCAACAGGATCAGTGCCGGAACCTAATTCATCAAGAAGAATCAGAGTGCTGTCATCAGCAGTCTGTAAAATTTCTACGACATTGAGTGTATGCGATGAGAATGTAGAAAGATTCTGTTCGATACTCTGACTGTCTCCGATGTCTGCTAAGATATGACGGAAAACAGAAATTCTGCTTCCATCCGTAACCGGAATCAGAAAGCCGCACATTGTCATAGCAGTCAATAAACCGGCTGTTTTGAGAGCGACTGTCTTACCGCCTGTATTCGGGCCTGTTACAATCAGAGCGTTATGCTGTTCACCAAGAGCAATATCAATCGGAACAGCTTTGTTTTTATCCAGTAAAGGATGACGGGCTTTTTTTAATTCTAAAATACCGTCATCGCTGATAATCGGCTTCATTGCTTTCAGAGATGCCGCATAATTGGCTTTTGCAAAATAATAATTCAATTCGGCACAGGTATCATGCAGACGCTTTAAAGAATCTGCTTCGGCTCCGACTTCTGCACAGAGTTTTTTCATGATTCTGTCGATTTCTTCGAGTTCTCGGCTTTCTAATAATCTGATGTCGTTATTGGCTTCGACAATCTGCATGGGTTCGATAAAGATCGTCTGACCGCTCGAAGAAGTATCATGAATCAGCCCTGAAACCTGACTTCTGTACTCGGCTTTTACAGGAAGTACAAAACGGCCGTCACGGAGCGTGACTGTATTTTCCTGTAGATATTTCTGCATAGTCTTGTTTTTGATCATGCTGTCGAGCGTTTCTCTCAGATGCGATCTGGAGCGAAGTAATTTTTTTCTGATTTCTGCGAGAGTCGGACTCGCACTATCGGCAATTTCTTCTTCTGATATAACAGAGCGTTCCAAAGTCGCTAACAGATTATCATTCGGAATCAGAAGAGAAAATAAGTAATCAAGTGAAGTCGCCGATTCACTGCAATGACCATACCAGCCATAGAGAGCCTGTATCTGTCGGAGCAGATCAGCAACATCAAGTAAATCTCTGAGGGATAATCTCGCACCGGAAGCCGCTCTTGTTACCATATTACAGATATTTTTGAATTCTGAAAACGGAGGCGTTCCGAATTGTAAGGCTAATTGCAGAGCATCATCAGTTTTTTCGACTTCCTGACGAACTTCGGAAAGATCAGTACTCGGCTTACAATGCAGAAGCATCTGACGGGTTGTTTCATTCGAGGCGAATTCTGCGGCCTGTGCTAAGACTTTATCTAATTCTAAAACTTGTTCAAAAGGTTTCATAAATCCTCCTTGATAGATACTGTGATAGATTTCGGATCTGACAAATCGAACTGCCAGATTTCTTGCAGATTATTTGTAATTTCTAATTTTGCTTCATGAGATCTGATTTTGATAAACGGATTGGCATCTTCCCAAAAAGCAAGCCATTGAATTTCATTTCCGGAAACTGCTGTCACAAAGCCATCTCCGCCATAACTGCCCTCACCGCAGAAAATATGATAATCCTGAAAATCGGCTTCTGCTGAGACGGAAATATCTGAAATAATCGAAAAATCTGGTTTCTGATCCGGAATCGGAATCAGCTTTCTGTGAAAATTCTGATCTGTGATGATGCTTAATTTCTGATAAAAACCATCTGCATAGAGAATTCCGTCTATTACGGGAAGTCTCGATTCAAACCAGAGCGTATTGATATTTATTTTCATGCTATCAGCCTTTCAGATGAAAATCAACGAAAAGATGTGACGGAAAGCCGTCACACCTGCGATATTCTGATTTGTTTATAATATTCCAAAGCTGGAAATTTTTTATCAATATGATATTGCAGAAACTGCTCTGAAAAATCGAATAAAGGCTGTCGACAGCGTTCAGCAATCCGGAACGAGAAAATTTTTTCGAAATCCTGTAGAATAATATGTCTGATCGCCTGTAATGTTCCGGCAGGCATCAGAATGCCCTGCTGTTTACAGGCATCGCAGAAGAAACAGCCGTTCTCGATTGAGAAATATAAATTTTCAGGCAGATATTTTCCGCAGTTCCGGCACATCACGACATCCGGCTGAAAGCCTAACAGTGAAGCAATTCTTAATTCAAAAATAGATTTTAATAATAATTCATCATGTTCCGGTTCAGAAAGATAATACAGAGTATTCAGCATCAGACGCAGAATTTCCGGCGTGCCGGATTTCGGCAGAGCAGAATATAATATAATCTGTGCAAAATAAGATGCTAATGCTACAGAATTCAGATTATTTCTCAGATTATAAAAAATAGAAATCGGCCTGACACTGGTTAAAATTCTTGCTTTATTCTTCGCAGGATGATCAGAAAGATCAAATTCTGAATACGCAAATAACTGTGATGCACTTCCGGTTTTGCTTGTGACTTTTGCAGAACCTTTCACAACGATTTCGATCAGGCCGTTTTCTGTAAGAATATCAATAAATTTATCCTGTTCACCGAACGGCTTCTGTGACAGGACGACTCCTTTGATTGTCATAATTTCCTTTCTGTGCGACATATTGCAGATAATCCGTTACAGCACCGGTTTTCTGGAATTGTTCCCATAATTCTGACATGAAAATTCACTCCGTTCTGATTTTTTTGATTATTATCTGCATTATGAAATAAATTATTCAGACAGGCCGAAACTTCTGATCAGACCTTCTTTATTTCTCCAGTCTTCTTTGACTTTGACGAAACATTTCAGATTAACCTGAATCTGAAAGAATTTTTCAAGCTCGCATCTTGCGGAACTTGCGATTTTTTTCAGCATTGCACCGTTTTTACCGATGATAATGCCTTTATGGGAATCTCTTTCGCAGTAGATCACAGCTGAAATATCCAGTAAATCTTTATCGTCACGTTCTTTCATGCTTTCGATCGTCACGGCGACACCATGAGGAACTTCATCATTCAATAATCTGAGAAGTTTTTCACGGATCATTTCAGCGGCAAGAACCTGTTCCGGCTGATCGGTGAATTTATCATCAGGAAAGAAGTGTACAGAGGGACGGGCTAATTCGCCGGCAGTAGTCAGAATTTCTTCCAAGCCGTCATGCTGTTCGGCACTGACCGGAATAATCGCATACGGATGATATTTATTTTCAAGGTTGAGCATCAACGGCATCATAGCAGATTTATCCTGTAATAAATCTATTTTATTAATAATAATTATGCAGGATATTTTTTTATCTGTAATTGCTTTCAGCATGGCTTCATCCTGTTCATGCAGTTTTTTTGTACAGTCGATGACATACAGAACAGCATCGGAATCCGTTGCCGAATCCTGAGCCGTTTTGAGCATATGACTGCTTAATTTATTTTTCGGCTTATGCAGTCCGGGGGTATCAATAAAGACAAACTGTGTATCTTCACGAGTTAGAATGCCGGTAATTCTGGTTCTTGTAGTCTGTGGCTTACTGCTAACGGAAGCAATTTTCTCGCCGATCAGGGCATTTAATAAAGTAGACTTTCCGGCATTGGTTCTGCCGGAAAGCGTTAAAAAAATAGATTTTGTCTCGCTCATGATTATTCCTCTGATTCTGGTGTAGTATATGTCAATTCTCTGGAAATACCGAGTTTTTCGAGAACAGACTCTTCTTTTTCTCTCATGATGCGTTCATCAAGAGAGCTTTTCTCGTGATCATACCCCAGCAGATGCAGCATGGAATGTACTGTCAGAAAACCGATTTCACGGCTCAGGGAATGACCGTAAATATTCGCCTGTTTTACGGCAGTTTCAATAGAAATCACAATATCACCAAGCAGAACAAAACCCGTTTCGGCATTGATTTCCATCGTACCGTCTTCGCCTGTGAGCGGAAACGAGAGTACATCTGTAGAAGCATCTTTCTGCCGATAAGTCTTATTCAGCATCCGGATTTCCTGATTCGATACAAACGAAACACTGACTTCTGCATTCTGTGTGAAGCCCTCAGAAATCAGAACCGCATGACAGCAGCGGCGGATTAAAAGCCGGATTCCTGAAGGAATTTTAACAGTGTTCTGATTATTTTTGATACTGACTTTGAGTTTACCTGTTTGCTGCATGAAAAAAATCTCCTTTAATTAATAATATATATAAATAAAAATTAAGACCTGTTTTTATAAAAATTCTCATAAGCTCTGATAATATCCTGTACTAATTTATGCCGGACAACATCTTTTTCCGTAAAACGCATGATGGCAATATCATCAATATTTTTTAAAATCTTCATGGCCTCGATCAGACCGGATTTTCGTTTTTCGGGCAGATCAATCTGCGTAATATCGCCTGTAATCACCATTTTGCTGTTATTTCCCAGACGGGTCAGGAACATCTTGATCTGTTCCGATGTTGTATTCTGAGCTTCATCCAGAATAATAAATGCATCATCCAGAGTACGGCCTCTCATATAGGCGAGGGGAGCGACTTCAATAATATTTTTCTCCATATGCCTTGCGAACGTCTCCGCACCGAACATATCAAACAAAGCATCGTACAGCGGTCTGAGATACGGATCGACCTTGTTTTGCAGATCTCCGGGAAGAAAGCCCAGTTTCTCGCCTGCTTCGACAGCCGGACGGGTCAGAATGATTTTCTGTACTTCATGAGCTTTGAATGCCTTGACGGCCATAGCCACAGCAAGATAAGTCTTTCCAGTTCCGGCAGGGCCTATGCCCAATGTGATGGTATTCTTCCGGATGGCATCGACATATTTTTTCTGACCGACAGTCTTCGGACGGACAACTTTTCCGCTGGTGGTAACACAGATACCATCATTGCTCAGTTCTTTGAGGGCTTCGGATTCGCCGTCAGAGAGCATGGACATTACATAGCGGACGGTTTGTTCTGAAAGCTGCTGACCTTTATCAGCGAGTTCACCGAGCATCCGGAGAGCATGAACAGCTTTGGCCGTGTGTTCCGGTTCACCTGTGACGAATATATCTGCACCGCGTCCGGCAATCATGACTTGATATTCTCTCTGTAGAATCATCAGATTCTGATCATAACTGCCGAACACAGTCTGCACACTTGCAGGATTCTGAAAATGGATTTGTTCTTCTGTCAATTTTTTCACCTTTGCTTTATTAAATATCTTTTATTATTATATCATATTTTATATTCAAATTGCAATAGAAAAATAAAATTTATCATAATATTTTTATTCTGATGATTTTCCGGTAATCCATTTTGAGTCACATTCAGGATAGAGACGATACATAGGGCCGAATTCGCTGGGAGCCAAACCAGTGCCAATCCAGACTTCTACTACATCAGGCTCATTTTTCTTTCGTACAATAAACCAGCGGTCAACATGCTGTCCTCTTAAATCTTTTTTGCTTTGAATTTTTACTTGTGTGGATTGTGCAGAAGTAGTAGACGATAAATTATGCAAATCATTCAATGCTGTACAGAATGCAACAGCATCATTGGATGTCCATGTAGGTTTATTTTTTTTACCGCTTGAATTGCCGTCTGTTACAGCGATTACTTCAATATCATAACCAAAATTATAAGTATTTCCGGCATTTGTAGTAATACCAGTACCGTGTGCTTTGCTTCCTACGTTATTGAAAGACTGATACGGGGTCTGCTCCGTGTTTTTTGCACTTCCATAAGTATTCATATATTTACTGTCATCAGTATACAGAACAGTCATTATGTCATTATAGATTTGCTTTCCGGTTGCTGCATCTGCCGATCTTCTTGCTTTGTTGACATAACCAGCCAGAGAGGGAACCAGAATTCCCGCTAACACAGCGATAATCGCCATAACAACAATCATCTCTACCATAGTAAAGCCTTTTAATTTTTTATTATTTCTAGTCTCCATAATCAACACCCTTTCTCATGAATATACCTTCCGTGAAATTATTATACAACATTTTCACAGAAAAATCAATAGTTTCACGAAAAATTATGTGAAAATCAGCAAATCGCATAATCCAGCCCGTATTTTTTTGGAAATTTTGAAAAAACCTCTTGACAAATCGGAATATTCATGCTATAATATATAACGAAAACAAAGCAGATGCCCGCAAGGTCAGTATCTCACCGTTTGACTGTACATGCCGAAACGGTTAATCATGTAACTTGATTTTTTCTGTCTCTGTCTGGAAAAGTCCTGTAGTGAGTGCTGATTTTTGTAAGAATCTGTACTCATTTTTTGTTTTGTATTTTTAAAATTTTATGCTTGGGGGTGCTTGACAATAAGCAACAAGGAAAACAAGGACATGCAGATCAATGAAATGATTCGGGATAAAGAAATTCTGGTCATTGATGCAGACGGCAGCAAACTCGGTGTAATGTCTGCCCGTGAGGCACAAATGCTCGCCTATGAAAAAGATCTGGATCTGGTGAAAATCGCTCCGCAGGCCAAACCGCCTGTGTGCCGTATCTTAGATTATGGCAAGTTCTGCTTTGAACAGCAGAAGCGCGAGAAAGAAGCCAAGAAAAATCAGAAAGTCATGTCGATTAAAGAAATCAGAATGTTCTCTACAATCGACACAAATGACTTTAATACCAAAGTCAATCAGGCAATCAAATTCCTGAAAGGCGGCGACAAGCTTAAAGTTTCTGTCCGTTTCCGGAAGCGTGCCATCGCTCATCCGCAGTTCGGCGAAGAACTGCTGGAACGCTTCAAAGAAGCATGCAGTGAATACGGCATTGTGGAAAAACCTGCAAAAGCGGAAGGCCGCTGTATTGTAATGTTCATCTCCCCGAAAGCATCCAAGTAAGAAGGAGGAAGCCATCATGGCAAAAGTAAAAGTAAAAACACATTCCGGTGCAAAAAAGCGTTTCAAGCTGACAGCGAACGGCAAACTGAAATATCAGCATACCAATAAGCGTCACAGACTGACTCAGAAAGATACCAAGCGCAAGAGAATCGCAAGAAATGCAGGCGTAGCCGATGTTTCCAACGCACCGACTCTCAAGAAGCTCGTTCCGTATCTGTAATTTTTATTCAGAAAATTCAGAATCACCAAAAATATATGGAGGTACAGACTTATGGCACGTATTAAAGGTGCGTTATCCACACGCAAAAGAAGAAACAAGACACTGAAACTTGCAAAGGGCTATTTCGGTGCAAAGAGCAAGCATTTCAAGATGGCAAAACAGGCCGTAATGAAATCCGGTCAGTATGCATATATCGGCAGAAAACAGAAGAAAAGAAACTTCCGTCAGCTCTGGATTACCAGAATCTCTGCTGCTGCAAAGATCAACGGCATGAATTATTCTACATTCATGAACGGCTGCAAAAAGGCTGGTATCACACTCAACAGAAAAATGCTCTCTGAAATTGCAATTCATGATGCTGAGGGCTTCGCTGCTATTGCTGCTCAGGCAAAAGCCGCTCTTTGATGATGTAAGAAACCATCTCAACACGCTCTTGACATACTAAGAGCGTGTTTTGTTATATTGCCGGACTCCGGCGGAAAGCAGGCAGAATATGCAGAAAATCACTGAAATTATCTCCAGAGATAATCCGGCCGTCAGACATTATCTTTGGCTGAGAGATAAAAAAAAGACAAGACGGGAAGAAAGGCTTTTTGTCGCAGAGGGACTGAGAATTGTCCGCGATGCCCTGCAATATCCGTATCTCGTACAGCAGGTGTTCCTGACAGATTCTGTATCTCAGGCAGATGCTGACAACATTTTGCAGCAAATGCAGGAGGTCGGACAGATTTTTAAAATTCCGGATTATATCGGCAAAATCATGAGCGATACAGAACATACACAGGGTGTATTCGCTGTCTGCCGGATGCCGGAGCGAAAAATTGCACTCGCTCCGGACGGCAAATATCTGGTATTATATCAGCTGCAAGACCCTGGTAATATGGGCATGATTCTCCGGACATGCGATGCACTCGGCACAGATGCTGTGATATTATCACAATGCTGTGATTTATACAGTCCGAAAGTAATCCGTGCAACTATGGGTTCTGTATTCAGAGTGCCCGTTCTGGATATTGCAGAGTCTTCTGAAATTCTGATGCTTCTGCATGAAAAACAAATCCGTTCTTATGCCGCTGTTCCAGCTGAACATGCTGTATCTCTGACAGATTGTCAGCTCTCCGGAGGCTGTGCCGTCTGGATCGGCAACGAGGGGAACGGCCTTCCGGAATCTGTTATTACTGCCTGCGATTATGCTGTTACGATTCCTATGAAAGGCGGTGCAGAATCCCTCAATGCCGCTATGGCCGCCGGAATTCTGACATGGGAAATGATGAAATCTGATCAAAAATAACAGGAGAAAACTGCCGTGCTGGAAACTGATCTTATATACTGGCTCTGGTTTGTTATGACAATGGGAATTGCAGATGCTGATTCTTTTGCATTAGTACAAAAATATCAGGATATTAAAAAATTATATCAGCTTATGCTTGATCCGCAATGCTCTTTTTTGAATCAGAGTCAGAAAAAACGTGTTTTGCAGACTACGCTCGAAAAAGCACAGTTTATTCTGAATGACTGCAAGCAGAAACAAATCAGCCTTATGACATGTCACAGTGAATATTATCCCGAAAAACTCAGGAATATCTATGCCCCGCCGGTATTGCTGTTTTATCAGGGAAATCCGGCATTTCTGAAAAATGAGAAAATTCTGACTGCTGTCGGAACTCGTCATCCATCAGAATACAGCATCCGGACAGCACAGAAACTCTATTCTCAGCTTGCGGCTGGTGGCTGTACACTCGTCAGCGGTTTCGCTGTCGGTCTGGATGAAGAAGCGCATCTTGCGGCTATCAGGAACGATAAACCTACAATTGCTGTACTTGGATGCGGCCTTGATTGTAATTATCCGAAAGGCAGCCGCCCTCTGAAAGAAAAAATTCTTGAAAATGGCCTGCTTCTGACGGAATATTTTGCAGGTACTCCGCCATATGGCAGAAATTTCCCCGTCCGGAACAGAATTCTTGCCGGTATCAGCGATGTTGTCCTTGTCACAGAAGCAAGTCTCCGGAGCGGTTGTATGATCACAGCAAATCTTGCCTGCGAACAGGGAAAAACAGTATTCTGTATCCCTCCGGCTGATATTTTTTCTTCACGATATGACGGACAGGCTCAGCTTCTTCGTGATGGTGCAAGCCCTGTATTCAATGTTGAAGATGTCTTTCAGGAATTTGAATATCATGAAAACAGACCACAAATTCAGTCATATTCTCCGGAATCCGCTCCGGAACAGACTGCCGTTTCTGTGAAAAATACAGAACAAAATCCAGATCTCAAAGAAGAATTCAGTTCTTTTCTTCCGGAAGAACAGGCGATTCTCAAAGCCTTATCCGAAAGTGAAAAAAATATCAATATGCTCTGCTGCATGACAGGAATGAATTTTGAAACTGTTTCCATGCATCTGCTTGAACTCGAAATGATGGGCTGTATCATCGGCAGCAGCGGAGATTTTTATAAAATATCTGAAAATTATCGTAAATTATTATAACAAGCAGTGCATGAAAGGAGTGTGTGCCGGTTATACGGCGGAACTATGTCAAATTTAGTCATTGTAGAGTCTCCGGCAAAAGCTAAGACAATCCAGAAATATCTCGGTGAGGGTTACGAGGTTGTTGCCTCTATGGGGCATGTGCGTGATCTGCCAAAATCAAAACTCGGTGTGGATGTCGATCATGGCTTTACACCACAGTATCTTGATATGAAAGGCAAGGAAGATGTCATAAAAGATCTGAAAAAAAGAGCCCAAAAAAGCGATTATGTCTATCTTGCGACTGACCCTGACCGTGAGGGAGAAGCAATTTCATGGCATCTCGCTCAGATGCTTGATCTTGATCTGAATGCCGATAATCGTGTAGCATTCAATGAAATTACCAAAACAGGCGTTCAGAACGGAATGGCAAATCCGCATAAAATTGATCTTGATCTTGTTAATGCTCAGCAGGCAAGGAGAATTCTGGACAGACTTGTCGGCTATAAGCTCAGTCCGTTTCTCTGGAAAAAAGTCAAGAGAGGACTTTCCGCAGGCCGTGTGCAGTCTGTTGCCGTCCGGCTGATTGTCGACAGGGAAGAAGAAATCAAAATTTTCGTTCCGAAAGAATACTGGAGTATTGATGCAAAATTCAGTGCCGGACGTAAACAGTTTACCGGAAAACTCGCTTCCGTTGACGGAGAAAAAATCGAAATTCCAGATCAGGCTCAGGCTGATGCATTATTAGCCCGACTCAGACCAGCGGCTTTCATTGTAAAAAGCATTAAGAAACGCATTACTCAGAAAAAACCGTCACCGCCGTTCATCACTTCGACATTACAGCAGGAAGCCTCTAAAAGACTCGGTTTCCAGTCGAAACGGACAATGAAAGCCGCTCAGGAACTCTATGAGGGAATTGATGTCTACGGAATGGGTGCTGTCGGTCTGATTACTTATATGAGAACGGATAGTTTAAGAATCTCTGCTGATGCTCAGACCGCCGCCGCTGAATATATCAAAACTGCTTACGGCGAAAGCTATCTGCCGGATAAGCCCAGAGTATATAAAAGCAAGAAAAATGCTCAGGATGCTCACGAGGCAATTCGTCCTTCCATGCCGGATGTTACTCCTGACAGTATCAAGGACAGTCTGACAAGCGATCAGTATAAATTATATAAATTAATCTGGGAAAGATTTATTGCCAGTCAGATGGCCAATGCTTTATTGGATACGATCTCTGTCGATATTGAAGCAGATCATTGTATTTTCAAATCTTCCGGCTATTCTGTCAAATTTGACGGCTTTACAGTTCTCTATGAAGAAAAAAATGAATCCGAAGAGGAAAACCAGAAAATGCTTCCGCCTCTTACTGAAAATGATACTCTGAAAGTCATCAGTCTAGATGGAAATCAGCATTTTACACAGCCTCCGGCTCGATTCTCCGAAGCGACTCTGATCAAGACACTCGAAGAAAACGGCATCGGCCGTCCGAGTACATACGCTCCGATAATTACTACCATCTTAGCCAGAATGTATGTCGAGCGTGAAGGAAAACAACTCCGTCCGACTGCTCTCGGTGATGTCACGACTCAGGTTATGAAAGAACATTTTCAGCATATTGTCGATCCGGATTTTACTGCTCAGATGGAATCTGAACTTGACAGCATCGAACAGGGCAAAACCGACTGGGTAAAAATGCTTGAAGTTTTCTATGAAGATTTCTCTAAGACCCTCACCGCCGCCGAAGAAGCTATGGAAGGCAAACATATGAAAATTCCGGATGAAAAAACAGATATTATCTGTGAACAGTGCGGAAAGCCTATGGTCATCAAAATAGGCCGTTTCGGAAAATTCTTAGCCTGCACAGGCTATCCTGAGTGTACCAATACCAGAAAAATCGTACAGGAAACAAGCGGCATCTGTCCGAAATGCGGAAATAAAATCGTCCTGAAAAAATCTAAAAGAGGCAGAAGTTTCTATGGCTGTTCCGGCTATCCGGACTGTAATTTCATGACATGGAATGTTCCTACAGAAGAACAGTGTCCTCAATGTCAAAGCACACTGTTCCAGAAAGGCGGCAAGTCCGGTAAACTTGTCTGCGAAAAAGAAGGATGCGGCTATGAAAGGAATCTGAAATAATGCAGGATTATGCTATTGTGATCGGTGGCGGACTCGCCGGCTGTGAAGCCGCATGGCAGCTCGCACAAGCCGGAATTCCGGTACGATTGTATGAAATGAAACCTGTCCGTTACAGTCCGGCGCATCATCAGGAAAATCTTGCGGAACTGGTCTGTTCCAATTCTCTGAAAGCATCGAGATTAGCTTCTGCCGGAGGTCTGCTCAAAACAGAAATGGAACTCATGAACAGCTTGTTAGTCAGATGTGCAAAAATATGTTCTGTTCCGGCCGGAGGTGCTCTCGCCGTAGACAGAAATCAGTTTTCCGAGATGGTCACACAGGAAATTCAGAATCATGAGTTAATTCAGGTGATCAGACAGGAAATCACTGAAATTCCTGAAAAAAATACTGTCATCGCTACAGGCCCTCTGACTTCTGATGCACTCAGCAGAGAAATCGAGAAATTATGCGGCAATCGACTCAGCTTTTTTGATGCCGCCGCTCCGGTCGTTTCGGCGGATAGTCTGGATATGAGTAAAATTTTCTTACAGTCCAGATATGACCGAGGTGATGCAGATTATCTCAACTGTCCTATGACCCGTGAGGAATATGAAAATTTCTGGGAAGCATTAGTCAATGCCGAACAAGCCCCTCTGCATGAACATGATAAAGAAGCATTCAAAGTCTATGAAGGCTGTATGCCTGTCGAGGTTCTCGCTAAAAGAGGAGCGGAAACTCTTCGCTATGGCTGTCTGAAACCTGTCGGACTCCGTGATCCGAATACCGGAAAACGTCCGTATGCCGCCGTTCAGCTCCGGAAAGAAAATCGGGAAGCTACGATGTATAATCTGGTCGGTTTCCAGACAAATCTGAAATTCAGCGAGCAGAAACGTGTGTTCGGTATGATCTCCGGTCTGGAACATGCAGAATTTTTAAGATACGGCGTGATGCATCGGAATTTTTTCCTGAACAGTCCGGAATTACTGAATCCTGATTATTCTCTGAGAAATCAGGAAACACTGTTCTTTGCCGGACAAATGACCGGAGTCGAGGGCTATATGGAATCGGCTTCGAGCGGTATTATCGCCGGAAAAAGTCTTGCCCGTAAAATGCAGGGGAAATCTGCTCTGATTCTTCCGGAAACTACGATGACTGGTGCTCTTGCTTCTTATGTCAGCAAGGGCGGAGCGGCTGATTTTCAGCCAATGGGTGCGAATATGGGCCTTCTTCCGCCTCCGGAAGAACATATCAGAGGCAAACAGGAACGCTATCAGAAAATTGCAGAACAGGCTGTCGGTATACTGACAGAATTTTTACAGAATCTGGAGTAAGCAAATTATGAAAATTATTGTTGATGCTTTCGGCGGCGATCATGCCCCGACAGAAGTCCTCAAAGGCTGTAAACAGGCTCAGGACGAACTGCATGTAGAAATCGTCCTCACAGGCGATGAAACAAAAATCAAACAGACTGCTCAGAAAGAAAATATTGATATTTCAGGTTTTGAAATTATTCATACACCGGAAGTATTTGATATTCATGCCCATCCGCAGAGTATTATCAAAGAAGGGAAAAATACTTCTCTTGCTGTCGGATTGCAGGCTCTTAGAGACGGTAAAGGCGATGCCTTTGTCAGCGGAGGCAGTACCGGAGGCCTTGTCACTGGTGCGACATTCCTGACCAAAAGAATCAAAGGAGTGAAACGTGCCGCTCTTGCTCCGATGCTCCCGACAAACAAGGGCAGAAAAATGCTGCTCGATGCTGGTGCCAATATCGAATGCCGTCCCGAAATGTTAGCTCAGTTCGCTGTCATGGGTTCGGCTTATATGCAGTATGTCAAAGAGATTCCCAATCCCAGAGTCGCTCTGCTCAATGTCGGTGCAGAAGATACTAAGGGCCGTGAACTGGAACTGGAAACTTATCAGTTATTACAGAAAGCTCCTGTCAATTTCTGCGGTAATATCGAAGCAAGAGAAATTCCGTCCGGTGAAATTGATGTCGTTGTCAGTGATGGATTTTCCGGCAATGTCGCACTTAAACTCTATGAGGGCATGGGTGCAATGTTCAGAGATAAGCTGAAAGACTGGTTCAGCGGATTCGCTGGGAAATTAGCCGCTCTGCTCATGCTTTCTGATCTGAAAAAATTTCAGGAGCAAATGGATTATAAATCCGAGGGCGGTGCTATTTTACTGGGCATTGCCTATCCTGTGATTAAAGCTCATGGCAGTTCCGATGCAAAGGCATTTTTCAATGCTATCCGACAGGCTAAGAAATGTGTTGATAAAAATATGATTTCTGAAATTACAAGTTTATTATCTACTATGAAAGAAGGCGAATCAGAATCATGACAGAACTGGAACAAAAAATTGATTATGAATTCAAAAATAAAGATCTGATTCATGAAGCTCTCTCGCATTCGTCCTATGCGAATGAAAAGAAAAAACAGCGGCAGAGTAACGAACGACTTGAATTTTTAGGCGACAGTGTCTTGTCTGTAGTCGTTTCACAGTATCTGTTTGAACACTATCCGGAACTCCCTGAGGGCGAACTGACCAGAATCAGAGCTGCTCTTGTCTGTGAGAAATCTCTGCATAAATTTGCATTAAAAATTGATCTGGGAAAATATTTGTTATTAGGCAAGGGCGAAGAACATACCGGCGGTCGAGAACGGCCCTCGATTCTTGCCGATGCCTTTGAAGCTGTGATCGCTGCCGTTTATCTTGACGGCGGTCTTGAACCCGCAAGAAAGCATATTCTGAATTTTATTCCGAAAAATATTCCGGAAAAAAGATCAATGCTGTTCGGAGATTACAAGACAGCTCTGCAAGAAGTCATCCAGAAAAATCCGGAAGAAAAAATTGATTATAAACTGATCGAAGAGTCCGGCCCTGATCATAATAAAACTTTTGTCGTGGAAGTCTGCCTGAACTCGAATGTCATCGGCAAGGGAATCGGCAAAAGTAAAAAAGATGCTGAACAGATGGCCGCTCAGGAAGCTCTTTCTCTGATGGGCTATGAAACATAAGAATATTTCGATTTTTATTCCTCATGCCGGCTGTCCGTATCAATGTGCATTCTGTAATCAGAAAATTATTACAGCTCAGGAAAAACTCCCTCATGCCGAAGATGTCAGAAAAATCTGTTCTCAGGCAATTTCGGAAATGTCTGATATTTCTGATACGGAAATTGCCTTTTTCGGAGGAAGTTTCACATCGATTCCGGAAATTTATATGCTGGAATTATTACAAGCCGTTCAGGATTTTATCGGAGAAGACAAATTTTCAGGCATCCGGATTTCTACAAGACCTGACTGTATTACTCCCGAAATTCTTGAAATTCTGAAAAATTATCATGTCAGGGCAATCGAACTCGGAGCACAGTCTATGAGTGATCAGGTTCTGCTTGCCAATCACAGGGGTCATACTTCGGAAGATGTCAGAAAATCATCAGAACTGATTAAAAAATCCGGTTTTGAACTCGGTCTGCAAATGATGATCGGCTTATATCAGAGTACATGGCTCGATGAAGAAGAAACTAAAAATCAGATTCTGAAACTTCATCCCGATACTGTCAGAATCTATCCTGTTGTGGTTCTGAAACATACCAGACTTGCAGAGTTGTATCAATCCGGAATCTATCAGCTTTTTTCATTTCAGGATGTTATCAGGAATTCAGCCCGTTTCATGCAGAGCTTTCAGAAAGCCGGTATCCGTGTAATCAAATGCGGTCTTCATGCAAGCGAATTTGTCGAGAAAGATATGCTTGCCGGTTTTTATCATCCTGCATTTCGTGAACTCTGTGAAAATGAAATCTACAGACAGAATATTCTGAATGCGATTCTTGCTGTTTCTCCGGAAAACCGGAAAAATTCTTATCTGGTTTCTGTGAATTCCCATTGCATCAGTAAGGCTACAGGACAGAAAAAGGCAAATCTGCTTTATTTTTCAGAATATCAGAAAATAAAAATAAAAATCATCGGTGATGATAATTTGAAATTATATCAGATAAAACTAACAGAGGAGTCAGCATGTATTTAAAATCATTGGAATTACAGGGATTCAAATCCTTTCCGGATAAGATAAAACTGAATTTCGACAAGGGTCTGACTGCTGTCGTAGGCCCGAACGGAAGCGGAAAAAGTAATATCGGCGATTCCGTCCGCTGGGTGCTCGGTGAACAGTCTACAAAGACTCTCCGTGGCAGTAAGATGGAAGACGTTATTTTTTCCGGTACGGTCGGCAGAAAACCAATGGGGTTCGCTTCTGTCACACTCGTGATTGATAATTCTGAAAATCGCCTCGAAGGCTATGGAGATGAAGTCAGCGTCACAAGAAAATTATATCGCTCCGGTGACAGTGAATACAGAATCAACGGCAAAGCTGTCAGATTAAAAGATATTAACGAGTTATTCATGGATACCGGTCTCGGAAGAGATGGCTATTCTATTATAGGTCAAGGCAGAATCGCCGAAATTGTCGGTGCGAAAAGCAATGACAGAAGAGAAATTTTTGAAGAAGCCGCCGGTATCTCAAAATTCAGATACCGCAAATCCGAAGCAGAACGCAAACTCGCTCAGGCTCAGGAAAAAATGGAACGGGTACAGGATATTTTTCAGGAACTCGAAACTCGGCTCTCTCCTCTGAAATTGCAGGCTCAGAAAGCCGAAAAATATCTCGTACTCGCTAAAGAAGAAAAACAGCTTGAAGTTTCCGTCTGGATTCAACAGCTCGCCGATCTACAGCAGAAATTGAAAATTCTGGAAGAAAAATTTATCGTCAGCCGTGCAGAGTACGAAAATGCTGAACGGCAAATTCAGAATCAGGACGAGAAAATTCAGACTTGCTATCTCAGAATGCAGGAATATTCTGTCGAAGCCGAAGAAGCTCATCAGACCGTTAAAGAACTCAGAGCACAGACCGCTCAGGCTCAGGCTGATATTGCTGTGCTCAGAAATGATATTATTCATCATCAGGAAGCTGTAAAACTCGCTCAGAACCGCCATGAACAAGACCTGAAAGATCAGTCAGATCAGCAGTCAAGACTCGAAGAAGCTCAGAAACAAGCCGAAATGATGCTGAAAATCTTTACTGATACACAACAGGCTCTGTCACAGGCTCAGAAAAATTTTGATCGCTCTGAACAGGCTTTTCTTACAGAAGATGAAATATCCCGTCAGACTGATGAAACACTTCATAAATTATATCTGGAACGCAGTGAATTGGAATTCGCCATCCGTTCAGAGAAAGAAAAATCTGATAAAATCATTCAGGATATTCAGAATCTCGAAGAAATTTCTCTCGAAACGGAACAAAATCTTACACAGGCAGAGAAAAATTATCAGTCTGCTCTGACTGCTATGCAGGAAATTCAGAATCAGATCACTGATCAGGAAGCTGAAATTGCAGAATTCAGAGAAATTTTGAATCAGAACAGACAGCAGAAAAATCAGGCCGAAGAACATTTCCGGCAGATCGGCTTTCAGATGCGTGATAAAAAACAGCGTCACAGAATTTTGACTGATCTTGAAAATCATATGGAAGGCTTTTCCGGAAGTGTCAAAGCAATCATGCGAGCCGTTCAGAACGGCGTTTTAAAATCTGTATTCGGCAGTGTTGCACAGCTGATTCAGGTCGATCATCAGTATGGCATTGCAGTCGAAACGGCTCTCGGAGCGAGTGTACAGTATATCATTGTTGCTGATGAAAATGCCGCTAAAGCCGGAATCAGTTTTTTAAGAGATCATCATGCCGGCCGTGCGACTTTTCTGCCATTGACTACCATCAAGGGCAGAAAGCTCAATCCGCAGGATATACGGGAAATTTCCGGATTACAGGGATTTATTGCAGTCGCAAGCGATCTGGTTACCTGCGAATCGCAATACAGACAGATTGCTGAAAATCTTCTCGGAAGAATTATTATCGCTGATCAGATTGATCATGCCGCTGAAATCGCTAAAAAAAGCGGATATAAATACAGAATCGTGACTGCTGATGGTCAGGTCATCAATGCAGGCGGTTCGTTTACAGGCGGTTCTGTTCAGAAAACAGGCGGTATGCTTACCAGAAAAACAGAATTGAATTCTCTTCAGAATGAAATTCAGAATCTCGCTTTACAATGCAGTCAGGCGGAACAGATCGCCCGTCAGACCGCTGAAGCCTGCGTTCAGGCAGAGAAAAATCTGGAATCTCAGAGTCAGATTTTTGAACAGCTTCGTCAGAAATTCTTAACTGCTCAGACAGAAGCTCAGAAAAATGCATTTCCGGTTTCTCAGTACAGACAGCAGTTACAAAAGCAATCTGATCAGATGACTGATCTGAAAAATCAATCCGCTCAGGCCGATGACAGACTCGCTGAAAAAAAATTACAGTATGCCAATAAATTACAGGAAATTCAGCAGACGGAAGAAACTGTCTCCGGTATGAAAAACCGGAAATCAGAATTGCTTACAGAACGTCAGAACGCTTTTGAAAGTTATAGTGATCTGAAAATTAAACTGGCTCAGACAGAAAAAGATAAAGAATCTGCTGATCATGCTTTGCTCCAGATACAGGAAACAGTAAATACTGCACAGAACAGAGAAAAATTATATCTCTCTGAATTAGAAAATTATCAGAATCAGATTGATGCCAAAACATACGAAATTCAGCAGAAAGAAAAATTTTTCTCAGAAACGGAACAGAAAATCAGTTCTGCTGAACAGAAAGCGAAATCAGCTTCTAAAAATCATGATGCTCAGAGTATTCAAATCCGGAATCTGCAATCTGATCTGAATACTCTCCATGCAGAGAAAGAAAAATTTTCTTCCGAAGTTTCCAGACTCTCTGAACGTCAGAACAGTATGCAGGCAGAATGCGATCAGATTATTAATAAATTACTCGAAATTTATGAACTGACCCGCTCGGAAGCGCAGGCTTTCGCCCAGCCTGTAGAAGATATGACGGAAGCTAAAAAACAGCTCTCTGCTCTGAAACAGAAAATTAAAAATCTCGGAGCAGTCAATACTGATGCTATTGATGAATTCAAAGAAGTTTCTGAACGTCATGCTTTCTATGCAAGAGAAATCGCTGATATTAAAAAAGCTCGTCAGGAACTCGAAAAAATGATTCAGGAACTCACAGGCGAAATGTGCCGGATTTTCTCGGAAAATTTTCAGATCATCAATCAGAATTTCAAGGAAATTTTTCAGGATCTGTTCGGCGGCGGCCGTGCTGAACTCACTCTTACTGAACCTGAAAATGTTCTGACTTCCGGTATCGAAATCAATGTTGCTCCCCCTGGTAAAGTGATTAAAAATTTAATCTCGCTGTCCGGCGGTGAACAGTCTTTCGTTGCAATTGCAATCTATTTCGCAATTCTCCGGCTTCGTCCTGCTCCGTTCTGTATTCTTGATGAAATTGATGCCGCTCTCGATGAAGCCAATGTCCGCAAATATGCCCGCTATCTGAAACATTTTACAGATAATACCCAGTTCGTGCTTGTTACTCACAGACGCAGTGCTATGGAAGAAGCAAGCGTTCTCTATGGTGTCACCATGCAGGAGGACGGCATTTCCCGACTGCTCCGGCTGGAACAGCCCGAAGATATGCCCGAAGAAAATTTGAATTAATCAGGAGGATGTTATGGGATTCTTTTCTAAAATCAAAGCAGGTCTGCAAAAAACCAGAGATGCCATGATGCAGAAATTTCAGGCAATTATCAATTCATTTACCAAAATTGACGAGGAAATGTTCGAACAGCTCGAAGAAACTATGATCATGAGCGATATGGGCGTGGAAACTTCTGTTGAAATCTGCGACAGGCTTCGGAAACTCGTGAAAGAACGCGGTGTGAAAGACCCTGCTCAGATTATGAATCTGATCGAAGAAGTCATCAGTGATATGCTCGGCGAAGAAACAGAACTGGATTTGTCTACCAAGCCTTCTGTGATTATGGTTATTGGTGTCAACGGTGCAGGCAAGACAACTACAATCGGAAAGCTCTGTCATCAATTCAGAAATGACGGAAAAAAAGTTCTCGTTGCCGCTGCCGATACATTCCGAGCTGCTGCAATTGATCAGCTCGAAGTCTGGACACAGAGAGCAGGTGTCGATATTGTCAAGCACTCTGAGGGCAGTGATCCGGCAGCAGTCGTATTTGATGCGATCACAGCAGCTGTTGCCCGTGAGTGCGATGTTTTGATTATTGATACTGCCGGCCGTCTGCATAATAAAAAGAATCTCATGAATGAATTGGCTAAGATTAACAGGATTCTCGAACAGAAAGCCGAGGGCTGTGCTGTCGAAACGCTTCTTGTTCTCGATGCGACTACTGGTCAGAATGCTGTCAGTCAGGCAAAATTATTCAACGAAGTGGCTAAGATCACAGGCATTGTCCTGACAAAACTCGATGGCACTGCCAAGGGTGGTATTATTGTCTCTATCAAGAATGAACTCGGCATTCCGGTGAAACTGGTCGGAGTCGGTGAAAAAATTGAAGATTTACAGAAATTCAATAATTCTGATTTTATTAAAGCTCTGTTCGATCACTCGGATGATGTAAAGATAGAAGAAAAGAACGAAACTCAGCCCGAAGAAGAATCGGCTCCGGAAATTGAACCGGAAACAACTCCAGCCGCAGAAGAAGTCGTTCCGGATTCTGAACCGGAAGAAATTTCAGTCGAAGAAGAAGCCGCTCCGAATTCTGAACCGGAAGAAATTCCAGTCGAAGAAGAAGCCGCTCCGGATTCTGAACCGGAAACAACTCCGGTCGCAGAAGAAGTTGCTCCAGATTCTGAACCGGAAGAAATTCCAGTCGAAGAAGAAGCCGCTCCGGATTCTGAACCCGAAGAAGAAAAGAAAAAGCCTTTCTCATGGCTCTTTATGGAAATCGGGCCTAAAAAGAAAAATAAGGATAACGAAGAAAAAGAAACTAAAAAAAGAAAAACTCTGTTTTCTTCTAAAAAGAAAGGAGAATAATCTATGAAAATTATTATGGCTACTAATAATCAGAATAAATTAAGAGAGGCAAGAGAAATTTTCAGCTCTCTGGGAATTGAAATTCTTTCTCAGAAAGATGCCGGAATCTCTGTCAATCCCGAAGAAACCGGAGAAACATTCGCCGAAAATGCTCTGATCAAAGCCCGTGCTGTTTATGATCTGATTCATCTGCCTGTTATCGCTGATGACAGCGGTCTCTGTGTCGATGCTCTCAACGGTGCTCCAGGAGTTTATTCAGCAAGATATGCGCCTGAAAATCTGCTCTGTGAAACGCTTCTCGAAAATATGAAAGATATTCCCTCAGAACAGAGATCAGCAAAATTTGTTACTGTTGTCGCATTCATCAACGAAAACGGTCAGGAGATCACGCTGGAAGGAAGCTGTCAAGGTGTGATCGGCTTTGAAAAACGGGGTTCACATGGATTCGGCTATGATCCTGTATTCATGTATGGAGATAAATCTTTCGCCGAACTCGAACCGGAACAGAAAAATGCTATCAGTCACAGAGGCATGGCTTTCCGGAATTTATATGCTTATCTGAAACTGCATTATACACAGGAGGAGAATTAATATGCTTACCAGTAAACAAAGAGCTTATCTCAGAGGACTCGCATCCGGATATGAAACTATTTTTCAGATCGGAAAAGGCGGTATTTCTGAAAATCTGATTCAGCAGGTAAAAGACGCACTCAGAAAAAGAGAATTAATCAAACTCCGTGTTCTGGATAATTCTATGCTGACTTCCAGAGAAGCCGCCGATCAGATCGCAGAAGCTGTCAAGGCTGATGTCGTTCAGGTCATCGGAAGCAGATTTGTATTATTCAAGAGAAATCCGCAGGAGCCTGTCATTGATCTGAAAGCGGCAAGATAATGCGGAATATCGGATTATTCGGAGGGAGTTTCAATCCGCCGCATCTGGGGCATCTGCATCTTGCCGAAATTCTGCATGATACACTCGCTCTGGATGAAGTGCTTCTGATTCCGGCCAAAAAGCCTCCACATAAATCGGACAGGGAATACGCTCCGGCAATGGACAGATTCAGAATGTGTCAGCTGATGGCTGAGTCTCATGAATGGCTTTCGGCAAGCGATTTTGAATTGAAACAGAAACAGGTCAGTTATACTTACTATACAGTAAAGCATTTTACTGAATTTTATCCGGATGATAAATTTTTTTTATTGATCGGGAGCGATATGCTGACAAGTTTTACAGAATGGTTTCGGTATCAGGATATTTTACGGATGGTATCGCTCGCCTGTATCGCAAGGGAACAGGATGAATATCAGAAATTAATTCCATATGCTGAATTTTTACGTCAAACTAGTGAAATACTGCTGGTAAATGCGGAAAGTTTTACAGTATCTTCTACAAAAATAAGAGACATGCTAAGAAAAAATCAGAATTGTTCTTGCTATTTGTCAGAAAAAATAGTAAAATATATTAGAGAGAAAAATTTGTATACAGGAAGTGATACAGGCAATGCAGATATATCAGATAAAAGATAGGATTGCTTTTCTGGAAAACAGGCTTTCTCCGAAACGGTTCCGGCACTCCTGCAATGTGGCAAGAGCTGCCCGTCAGCTCGCCCAGAAATACGGAGCTGATGTGGAACAGGCCTATTTTGCTGGACTGGTGCATGATATTTGTAAAGAAATTCCGTTTGAAGAACAATATCAGCTGATGATGTCAGGAACATTTCAGCCCGATCTGGCCGAACTGAATTCCAGAAAATTATGGCACGGAATCGCCGGTGCGGAGTTTATCCGGACAGAATTTTCTGTCACAGATCAGGATATTTTGAATGCCGTCCGTTTTCATACAGTCGGACGTGCAGAAATGTCGCTTCTTGAAGAGATTATTTATATTGCTGATATGATTTCTGAAGAACGGGCTTATAAAGGCGTTGATAAAATGCGCCGTCTCGCTCAGAATGATTTGCATGAAGCAATGCTGGAAGCTCTCAAAGATGCAATCGTTTCTGTTATGAAGAAAAAAGGTATGCTCTCACAAAATACGATAGAAGCCTATAATTTTTATATTTTAAAGGCACAGGAACATAAAACAGATGTGATCAAGAAATAATATATAAATCAATATTATTTGTCAGAATTAAGAAAGGAGTTTTCCTGTTATGCCTGAAATCAGAAGCAGAAAGAAAAATGAAGAGATTCCTGAAGAAAATAAAAACAAAAATAAATCTGCAAAAAAAGATGAGATAATCGCCGAACATGATACGGCAGTCAATGTCTGGATTAAAATTATTTCGATTCTGATGACGCTAATTCTGATTGTTCTTATGATCCTGAATGCACCTATTATCGAGTATACTGCAACGGATCACTTCAATCAGATCTCACAGATTTCGATTATGAAATATTTCAAGACAAGAAAGCCTATGCAGTATATCGAGGGTAATATCAAGCCTATGAAAAATCAGGAAATCGAAGTCCGTGAAGATGTGGATAAGAATTTCAATGACGGTCTTGATCTGAAACAGACAATCGAGGGACAATTCACAGTTCTGTTCCTAGGCTTCGACAGTACTGAAAACGGCAGCGGCCATCTGCATGATGTGAATTATCTGGTTCAGTTCAATCTCAGAGAAGCAAGCATGAGCATTCTCCAGATTCCCCGTGATACGTATATGCCAAGTTATACAAATGCTTATACGCATAAATTCAACAGCGTCTATACGTTCGGAAATGAAAAGAAAAGCAATATTCAGCGTGTAGTGGACTGCGTTCAGGAAAATTTCGGAATTCCTGTGGATGCCTATGTGACAACGACATGCGATAATATCGCTGATATTATTGATATTGTCGGCGGTGTGCCGATTGATATGCCTTATCCGATCGTATTCGAGGCCGATAAAGTCAT